>OLPS01002358.1_pt1 | contig 17209 bp, 17 predicted proteins | sample 1673071 | NCBI WGS metagenome assembly OLPS01 (sample SAMEA3136752, study PRJEB25190) | human gut metagenome | reverse complement strand
TCCGGGTTCGTTCAGATTATACTATACGGGCAGTAGATGATGTTTCTTTTGGAATCCGGGAAGGCGAGATCATGGCACTGGTTGGCGAGACCGGATGCGGAAAATCCACAACAGCCAGAACCTTGGCTGGAATTTATCACCCCACAGGTGGAGAACTCTTTTACAGGGGAGAGAAACTTTCGGATAAAAAAAGTCCCTTCGGACTGAAGCGAACAGGTGACAACGATATCAGAAAGCGGATGCAGGGAGAAATCCAGATGATTTTTCAGGATTCTGGTGCGGCTTTAAATCCAAGAATGAACATCCGGCAGATCATGCTGGAACCGATAAAGATCAGCCGAAGGATCAGAAACCGGGAGCTTCTGGAAAATAAGCTTCAGGAAATTCTGAAAGAAACCGGACTGGATGAAAGCATCCTTTCCAAAAGACCCGGAGAGCTTTCCGGAGGCCAGAGGCAGAGAGTGGCGATCGGAAGAAGCCTTCTTATGGAGCCACGTCTTATTATTGCAGACGAACCAATTGCCTCTCTGGATATTTCCATTCAGGCGCAGATCGTTATGCTGTTTAAAAAGCTTCAGAAAGAAAAGAAGTTTTCATTTTTGTTTATTGCCCATGATCTGTCGATGGTGCGGTTTTTGAGTGATACAGTTGGTGTAATGAAAAACGGGAAACTGGTTGAGATGGCACCAACGGAGGAGCTTTTTGGAAATCCGTGTCATCCATATACAAGATCTTTGCTTTCGGCAATACATGTTCCGGATCCGGTGTCAGAGCGTGGACATGCACTGATCGAATACAATGAGATACAGAGTCAGGAAGAAAACTGGCTGGAAATATCACCGGGACACAGAGTACGAGGTGAAGTATACAATGGAGCAGAATGTTATTCGTAAAAAGGAATGCATATACATGACAGAATGGAATAGGTGAAATCCCCCCACGGGGGTTGTGACAGAGCAGGAGGATTGTTAAACTTTTATTATCTGAACATTTAAAATGCGGAAAGGAAGAAAATGAGAAGATATATTTTTAAAAGACTTCTGCAGCTGATCCCGGTCCTGATCGGGATCACATTTCTGTCTTTTGCCATGATGAGGCTGGCTGGTGGAGATGCAGTGACGTATATGTATGAAAATGCAGGCTCTGCAGTATCACAGGAAATTATTGATAAGACAAAGGCGGAATATGGTCTTGATAAGCCGTTTCCTGTTCAATATGCAAACTGGTTTGCAGGGATGGTCACAGGTGATATGGGAGAGAGTTATGTTTCCCACAGAGATGTTTATGAAACCTTCATTTCAAAGCTTCCGGCAACGATCATGCTGACATTGTCATCCATTATTCTAACTGTTCTTCTTGCGGTTCCCCTTGGAATTTTATCTGCGGTGAAACATAATAAATGGATCGATTATGTGATCCGGTTCTTAAGTTTTGTGGGAAATTCCATGCCGAATTTTTTTGCGGCAATGGTTCTGATGTATTTTTTATCTGTTAAACTGGGAATTTTGCCGGTAGTGACGAATTCTGATCTTGGACAGAGCATCATTCTTCCTACACTGACGCTGGCTGTTTCTATGGCTGCCAAGTATACAAGGCAGGTACGTGCCACAGTTTTGGAAGAACTGAACAAGCCGTATGTGATGGGGGCGAAGGCTCGGGGAATTAGAGGAAGCGTGATCATATGGAAAAGCGTTATGAAGGCATCAATGCTGACGATCATCACTCTTCTGGCCTTATCCATCGGAAATCTTCTGGGAGGAACAGCCATTGTAGAGAATATTTTTATGTGGGACGGAGTTGGAAAGCTGGCTGTAGATGCCATCAATATGCGGGATTATCCCATTATACAGGCTTATGTGGCATGGATGGCGGTTATCTATGTACTGGTAAATCTTGTGACAGATATCGTTTACCACTATCTTGATCCGAGAGTAAGGCTTGGAGGTGACAGAGCATGAGTGGAGAAAAAAAGATAACTGTCCGGAAACAGAAGATCAGGAAAAATCATACCAGGGCCAAACTGATATTTTTTCTGATACTGACTGCAGTACTTTTGCTGATCGCAGCGTTTGCAAAATATCTTTGCCCTTATGATCCCTATGCGCAGGATCTGACACTGGCACAGAAGGCACCATGCCCGGAGCATCTTCTGGGGACAGACCGTTATGGCAGAGATATGCTGTCAAGAGTGATTACAGGAAGCACTGTGAGTATTTACGGAACACTGATCCTGGTAGCTGTGATCACGGTTGTGGGAACTGTGATCGGAATTTTATGCGGCTGGAGAGGCGGAAAAACAGAGGCAGTTCTTATGCGTATTTCCGACCTTTTTCTTGCATTCCCGGGACTTGTTTTTGCACTGGCAGTAGCTGCTGTGCTGGGAGGGGGAATCCAGAATGCGATCATCGCCCTGGCTGTGATCAGCTGGCCGAAATTTGCAAGGCTTGCCAGAGGACTTACCCTGACACAGAAAGCTTCTCCGTATCTGATGGCAGCGAAGCTTTCCGGCAGCAGTACAGGAAAACTTCTGATAAAACATATTTTACCCAATATTGCAGGACCGATTCTTGTGACAGCAGTTCTTGATATCGGAACCATGATGATGGAGCTTGCAGGACTTTCCTTCCTGGGACTTGGAGTGAAGCCGCCAATGGCTGAGTGGGGAAGTATGATCAATGACGGAAGAAGTATGCTGCAGATCGCACCGTGGATGGTGCTGGCTCCGGGAGCCGCGATTTTTATTACAGTTATGATATTTAATCTGCTGGGCGATACAGTCCGGGATTATATGGATCCAAGAGAACGGAACAGAGGAAAATGACATCAGAGTAAAAGAAAGCGAGAGAGAAAAAATATGAAGAAAAAAATAATGGCAGCGACACTTGCGGCAATGCTGGTTATGGGTATGACAGGAGTGTCTGTAAATGCGAAAAGTAAAAATAAGGATAAAACAGAAGGGACAACTTTTGTTTACGGAACAACCGGATACAGTGAGGAGATGGGAGATGCAGGTCTGAACCCACATGATAATTATTCCGGCTGGAGTTGCCTGCGTTATGGTGTAGGTGAGACTTTGTTTAAATATAATGACAACATGGAGATCGAGCCGTGGCTTGCTACAGATTATGAATTTACAGATGATAATACTGTGAAAATTACTCTTCGTGATGGCGTGAAATTTTCCAGCGGCAGAGATATGGACGGAGAAGCAGTTAAAGAATGTCTGGATGATCTGATCGCGAATCACGACCGGGCGCCGTCAGATATGAAGATTGACAAGATCGAGGCAGATGGAATGACGGTGACGATCCATACAACAGAAGCATGTCCTGCGATCATCAATTATCTTGGAGATCCATATGGGGCTATCATAGATATGGATTATGGTGTGCAGGGAGAAGGCGGTTCTGCCAATGTTGCAGGTACAGGACCTTTTATTGCAACAGAGGTTTCCCCTACAGAAATTAAGCTGGTGAAGAATGAAAACTACTGGGGCGGCGAGGTAAAGACTGATAATGTGATCGTGAAATCTTTTTCTGATGGAAGTGCACTGACAGCAGCTCTGCAGACAGGAGATATCCAGGGAACTTACGGACTTCAGTATGACAATTATGCCTTATTTGACGGAAATCCTGATTATCAGATCAGTTCTGTGGCAACAAGCCGCTGCTTTTTCGGCCAGTTTAATATGGAATCTGAACTGATGCAGGATAAGAATGTAAGGGAAGCTATTGAGATGGGAATTGATAAGGACGGCTTCTGCAGCGTGATCATGGAGAATCGTGGCGTTCCGGCAGTGGGAGCTTTTCCGGGCAGCTTTTCTTACGGAAATGATGCAGTGAAAGCACCGTCCTATGATCCGGAAGGAGCAAAAAAACTTCTTGAGGAATCCGGATGGAAGGATACAGATGGTGATGGATATGCAGATAAGGATGGAAAAAAACTTTCTATTACATGGCTGACTTATCCGACACGTCTGGAACAGCCGAAGCTTGCTGAATATGCACAGTCTACTTTAAAGGATATTGGAATTGAGGTTAATGTAAATAATACGGCAGATCATGCAACCTATGCGAAGAATGGAGATTTTGACGTATATGTAAGTTCTCTTACAACTGCACCGACCGGTGATCCGGAGTACTTTTTCACAAGCACAGTTGTATCCGGGGCAGCAAAGAATTATGGAAAATACAGTAACTCCAGTCTGGATGATATCGTAGCAAAAATGCATAAGACCTTTGACGCAGATGAGAGAGGAAAGCTTGCCATCGAAGCACAGCAGATAATTCTTGATGATGATGCGTATTTCTTTGTTTCTCATCTGAATATGGGACTGGTATCAAAATCAAATGTGTCAGGGCTGACTGCACACCCATGTGATTATTATGAGATCACGGCAGATCTGGAAGTGAAATAACAGCTGGGAGATTTTAAATGGAAGCATTGCTGAAACTTGATCATGTGACGATCTGTTATAATGGAGAACCTGTTGTTCAGGATATAAATCTGGAGCTGAATAAAGGAGAAATCCTTGGGGTGGTAGGTGAATCCGGAAGTGGAAAAAGTACTATTATTAAGGCTGTTATGGGACTTCTGGGAAATGAAGGCATGGTTACGGAAGGTGATATCTGGTACATGGGAAGGAATGTAGTGGATATGCCGGAAAAAGAACTCCGAACACTTCTGGGACCGGAGATCGCCATGGTTTTTCAGGATTCCGGTGCTGCGCTTTGCCCGATCCGTACAGTTGGTGATCAGATTTACGAAAGTATGTGGGAACATGAAAAGATCAGCCGCAGGGAATGTGAAGAACGTGCAATAGAAATGATGGAAAAGATCGGGCTGAAGGATGGCAGGCGTGTTCTGAAGAGTTATCCTTTTGAACTGTCCGGTGGTATGAGCCAGCGTGTGGGAATCTGTATTTCCATGCTGCAGCATCCATCTCTCCTGCTTGCAGATGAGCCGACCAGTGCCCTTGATGTGATCGTGCAGAAACAGGTTGTTGAGGAAATGCTGCTTCTGCGTCAGGAATATCATACAGCCATGATTATTGTCACACATAACATCGGAGTAGTTGGAAAAATGGCAGATAAGGTTCTGGTGCTGAAGAACGGCAAAGTGATGGAATACGGAGATACCAGGCAGGTACTGGACGATCCGCAGGATCCTTATACAAAAGAGCTTATGAATTCTGTGCCGCGTCTGAACAGAGGCAAGCTGGAGAGCATTTGTACAGGCTGAAACAAGGAATGGAGAGAAGAAGTGGCAGAATATATACTGGAAGTACGTCATTTAAAAAAGAATTTTATATCAGGGAAAAAATCCTTTACAGCTGTGGAAGATGTGAGCTTTTTTCTGAAACAGGGAGAATGTCTTGGAATTGTAGGTGAGTCCGGATCAGGAAAAAGTACGGTTGCAAAGATGATCACTCATCTGACGGAACTGACCGGTGGAGAGATTTTTCTTCTGGGAAAAAATATTACACAGGTAAAGGGAAAAGAACTGCGGGAAACGTACAGAGAAATCCAGATGGTATTCCAGACTCCGGGAGAATCCTTTGATCCAAGATGTACACTTGGGGATGGAATAGGGGAAAGTCTCCGGAATATGGGGATAAATAAGAAAGAAACCAGGAAACGTGTGGAAAATCTTCTTATTAAATATGGACTGAGTGCAGATTATGCAGATCGGTATCCTCATCAGGTCAGTGGTGGGGAATGTCAGAGAGCAGCCATTGCAAGAGCCCTGGCTGTGGAGCCGAAAATTCTGATCTGTGATGAAGCCACCAGTGCTCTTGATGTGACTGTACAGAAACAGATTATGGAGCTTCTCATGAAGCTGAAAAAAGAAAAGAGTCTGGCGTTTATTTTTATCTGCCACGACCTGGCTCTTGTCCAGATGTTCTGCGACCGGGTGATCGTGATGCACGACGGACATGTAGAGGAAGAAGGAACACCGGAAGAGATCATTGAGAGTCCGAAGACGGAGTATACGGAGAGACTGATCGAGTCGGTGTTGTGAGACGTTGAAATTAATTTTCAGTGAGAAGTATATTGCTCTGCTTCAAAGCACATGCTATAATGCCAACAGGCAAAAGAAAGAATAAGTCTGGCAAAGACCAAAGAATGAAGCCCTCAGTAGCGCGAATACTGGGGGCTTTTCGATATCTGGCTATTTATCTCACCTTCTCTTGCTGCCGGGTTCCGGATGGACAACATTGTCAGCATATTACAGTTTACGATAAACTGGATTATAAAAAAAGCCTGAGGTTGAACGTTGACGCATTTTCATTCAGCCGATATAATTAAAGAAATATTGATTTTAACCGAATCAAGAAAGTCCCCTGCAGGGTTGCGAAAAGCAATAAGCAGTGGGTGGGGACTTGCTTGTATCAGGAGGAGTACAAGCTCCTTCTGATAAACTGCGGAGCAGTTATTTGGTTATAAGCAAGTAGCAAAGCGGATTGCGAATATCCGCTTGACTTTTTGATCTTGTCTTATCATACAGTATGACTGCATAGTTCAGTGTGATTCCATTGCTGGAAATAAGCAACGCTTGTCCTGTGGTGCTGGCTGGTAATAAAATTAGGTATTTGTTCATTTATAGTATTTTATTTATTATAGAAAGAAGACGATGAAAATTAAAAACCAAAAACACGGATTCACATTAGTAGAGCTTATTGTTGTTCTGACAATTCTTGTCATTCTTGCCTCGCTACTGATTCCATCTTTAACCGGATACATACGAAAAGCGAAAGAAAAAACAATTATAACTGAGGCCACAGATGTCTGGAAAGCTTCTCAGGCAGCTTTATCAGAATGCTATGCTGTATATCCTGAAAGTTTCACAAATCCCGATCCGATCAAACCTCCATGTCGCTTTGCAACGGATATAGACGGCAAAAGGATAAGTAATCTGGGCAGAATAACGAATGCTGCTTTGAACGCAGTACAAATCAATCCCAATGATCAGACAGAAGTTAATACATCGAGCAGACGAATCACCCGACAAGTATTATCATATCTGGATAGTGCTGATAAGTCTAATGCCCGTTACCTTTTCACTGTACCTTCCGGCAAAAGTACATGGAATACAACATTTCGCGATTATTTTGGTCGAAATCCGAGTTCTAATGCTGTATTACTTCAAATTTTTCATACGACAGATGGAAAAGTTATTGCAATCAACTTTGGCAAGGATGGTTATATGGTAACTATCATTCCCGGAAAGGAAACAACTTGCGTATATAACGGAAAATCTTTAAAATCTATAGGAGGCTAAAAAACAGCATCCTTTCCTGTTTCATATTGTTCTACGTTTTTTCACTATTTCGTTTTTTTCATACAAAAAGACTCTGAAAACCTCATAACACCAGAAAATAAAGTGTTTATAAGGTTTTCAGAGTCTCTGTAAATCTTAATTCATTCAAGAATGCCTCTGGCATTCTTGCCGTCCAGACAATTACTGCATCTGTTTTGCAACTTCTCTAAAGATGTATCTTTATTATCTGATAACTTATGGTATTATTTACCACGTTTTTTTATAAAATCGACTATTTTACAACACTATTTTAGCATTCCAAATATAGCTTAAATTCTTCTTAAACCAAATTTGCTGTTTCTTTCTAACAAATCAAATATGAAACTTTCTCTTTTATTGTATCACATTATTCAAATTTTTGGTTTGCTTTTTCAATTTTGGTTTATTATATCTTTTGTGTTTACATCCAGCGTAAACTTTGCCAATTCCGATTCTTTCATCTCTCCCATAACTTCTGTATATATGTCTATGGTTGTAGAATATGTTGCATGTCCCATTACTGACTGTACAACTTTCGGATTAATGCCTGCCTCAAAGCATCTGGTGCAAAATGTTCTTCTTAATGCATGAGGGCTTACCGGTTCCATGTAAACAGGAACTCTGTTTTCCTGCACTGCTCTTGCACCTTCTTCAAGGTTATAAGCCTTAACTGCTCTAGTTATGATTTTTTGAGCATTATGCCTTATCATTGGGCTTCCCATTGAAGTGGTGAATACCAAATCTGTAAACTCACCTTCTTCACTACGATATCTTTCTCCAAGATTCTCCTTTGTCTGGTCCTGTTGTTTTTTCTGATTAATCAGCTGTTCCTCCACATCACCCATAAAGGGAATTTCCCTTACCGAATTCTGTGTCTTTGTTGGTGACATTCTCATTACTTTCTTTCCATATTCATAATTGCACGTTAACGCTCTTTGAACATGAATTACCTTGTTCTTGAAATCAATGTCACCCCATCTCAATCCTCCGACTTCTGAAACTCGCAAGCCTGTCTGAAGCATTATCTTAATCATTGGATAAAAGTAAGACTGATTTGTCCTTACTGATTCCAAGAAATCATTTTGCTCTTTTACAGTTAAAAATCTTCTTTTGCTTGTGGTTCTTTTCCACGGTACTATGATGTCAAAGCAAGGATTGTCCTGAATGTATCTGTTATTTTTTGCTGACTCCAAACATTCCCTTACACGTCCAAGTGCTTCCCTTAATGTGGATGCTGCTTTTCCTTCATCACTTAACTCTTTCAAAGTTTTCTGAATGTGAATGTTTCTGATGTCTGCCAAATACATGTTTCCAATCTTTTTTCCAAATGTGGAATTATATTTGTTTCTCATTGGGTAAATGGAATTCTGACAAATATTTGGCTCCTTATATGTTTTAAACCATGTATCAAACCATTCGTCCAATGTAATTCTTGCTCCTTCAAGATAAGGATTGTCCATACACTTTATTTTAAATTCAAACTCCAGCATAACTTCCGTAAGGTTCTTTCCGGACACTCTTATCGTCCTTCCATTTATCATTTTTCTAGCTTCATAAGTTCCTCCGGTTAATCTTCTCACATACTTTGGAAGCTTTTCTGTCGTTTTCTCGATTACTTTACTCATATCTAAACTCCTTTTAAAAACTATGAGCCGATATGGTTTTCATCTATAAAAAGATTATAGCAAACTTCGCATATCGACTCAATCAATTTTTATTATCTTTTCGCCTCTTTAATAAGCCATTCATCCAACAGTTTCTTAACAACATAACTCCGATTTCCGATATGTATTACAAAGTCGTGTTCATGTTCTTTTAAAAAGGCTCTTGCATTTGTTTTTCCAATACGCAAATATGTACAAACCTCATCGAGATTCATTACTGCTGACTGCTCGTCATTTTGCATATTAAACATTATTTTCCACCTCCTGCAAGTACTCCTAAGTTATCAATGACAGAAATAAATGTACCTATTAGCTGTTCACTTGTATCAGTTGGCAATGATTTTAATTTATCAATCATTACAACCATTCTCTGTGAGCTAATTCCAAGTATTGTATTTGGATCAGTATTATACACATCTGCAAACTTACAAAGCATTTCCACTGTAAGGTTTCTGCTTCCTCTTTCAAGCTGCATTATGTGTGATTCGCTTTTATCAACTATGTCACTTACTTCTCCCGGTGACAATTTATTTTCTATTCTTAACTGTCTTAAATTAACTCCTGTTTCTATTTTGTCATATTTCATTCTGTTACCTTCTTTAAAATAATATTTGTTATAAATGGTAACTTACATCTACATAGTCATCACGTCTGAATGCCTATCGACTGTTTTCACAACAGAGAAACGCCTTATTAAATCTCCTACACGATAGTTGTTCCTTTTTTCTCTGACCGTCGCCAGTATAAATCTGCCTCGCTATAATACTAACCTTTCATTTCCTGTAAGTGGTGTCAGCTTTGAACCAAGTTCTGCAAAACTTCGAAACATTGATGCCTCAATTGTTGCAAACTGTGCCTTTGCCTCCTCAAAATTCTTTCTCTCAATTGTTATGGTAAGATATCTTTCCTGCTCAATGCCCTGTCTTCCCTCAAGTATCTTTTCCTCAATGATTCTGTTGTAACTTTCCCTCATCTTATCGAATCCGTCATTTCTGTACTTAAGCATTACCTCATTTCTCAGCACATCCATGTCCTTGTTTTTATTGTTGACTGTTATCTTGAATGTGCAGTCAAATGAGTTAAGGCACCTGCAGTATCTCTGAAAGAAGCTTTCCTGTTCGTCCTCTGAACGTGTGGCATAATTGACATCACTGAATCTGTATGTCTTTGAATACTTTCCATCTGCCACCTCAAATATTCCGCTTTCCGATATCTTTAGTATTTCTATTGTTTCCTGCACCGACTTTGGTGATTTGTAAAGCGACTCTGATGCCTTCTTTATTTCAGAAAACCTGTCCTTAAATATGTTCATTCCTGTTCCTCCGTTTATTTTTCTGTGTTATATTTTTTTGTATGTTTCTCATTTTCTGTTTTTGTTACTTCTCCTGTTTTTCTTTTTGTCTTCCTTTTTTCTCTGCCGTTCCTCTTCCATTCTCATTCTTTTTATGTTTTTCTCACTTTCCTCTGAAATGTATGTAAGTGGTCTGTTTTTAAAAGCGAACCAAAGTTTTCTTTTAAACATCTGTGTAAAACTCATTCCCTGATATGAGTAAAATCCGTTTAATGCAAGTGGTGCCACCACGGGAATTGCGATGTATGCACTTCCCGTAAGGCCCACATATCTGTATGTAAGAAGAACTATTGCACCACCGCATGCAACTGATGCGATGGAAAATATCAGCTGTCTTGCAGTAAGTCCCATCACCACTGACTCCTGATATTTTTCTATGTCCTTGTTAATTGATATGTTCATCTTTTCCTCCTGTTTCTATAATCCAAGTGCCTTACTTGTAAGACCCTGTGCTCCCTTCACTGCTCCGACTGTCATTGCCACGCTGAATGTAAGTTCACACATGTACATCAGTGCCTTTGTCCAGTCCGCGTAATCGCTTGTAAATGTTGGTAGTCCTGCATTCAAAAATGCATTGCAGACAATTATTGCAAGTGCCATTGTCACTGCCTCCAGTACTATTGACAGAAAATACTTTGCATAGCTTACTGCCGAGTGACTTACCATCCGGTTTCCGCTTACAGTTGAAAACGCAAGTGCACCAAAGGGTACAACCACAAGTATTTTTAAGAATCTGAAATACACGGTGTATATGAGCATAAAACCGCAGAAGATGATTACAAGTGCAATGATTACTGCAAGTATCATCATTAAAAGGCTTTCCCCGAATCCAAGGTCCTTTATGATTGTCTGCTGTTCACCTGGTATCTTTAACTTGGTTGTTGTTCCCTGTATCATAAGCCCCACCAGATTTCCTGCCGATGTAAAAAATGCCTTCATTATTGTCACGTTGTTTGCAACAAGCCATTCTGCTATTCCTATTCTCATGAGCATCCTTAGTATGGTTTCAAATCTTACCTCTTCCTTTACGTCAATGCTCTCCGAACAGAAACCTATTACAAAGAACAGAACCACCAGTGACGAACCAACCGCCACAAATATGGGTTCAAGGTTTGCCACCACTGCCCATGGGCCTCCGTTCTTGAAGCTTACCGGGGACTGCCCCAGCAGTTCAAAAACAAGAGACACCTTGTCATTCCAGAAATCAACAACCGTCTGCAAAAGATCAAGGATTACACCGCCTAAGCTAAATATGTCCATAATCTCTTACCTCCCTTAGAATCCTAATATTCCAAGTACTGATGAAATGCCTGCCATCATTACCCCTGCAACAATTCCCTTTAGTGCCGAGTTCATTGTTGATGAATCCTGTGCCTGATATGCCTGTGCAAACTCCATTACATTCTTTGCAAGAATAATTACGCCGATTGCTCCGATGATTGCAAACACCAGTGTCTTTAAGTTATCAAGTGGTTTTGTAACTGAACTTGCATCTCCCGCAGCAAGTACATTGCTTACATCCATTACAGTCATAAATACTGCACCTGAAAGTACAACCATTATATTTTCTTTTTTCATTTTGATTTTCTTTATAATCTTTCTCATTTCTTTCTCCTTTGCTAATCTCTTTTACTTAAATGTTCGTTTCTTTTCTTAGCCATTTCTTCTGCTGAAGTTGTTGGGTAAAGGTAACTAAGAAGTATTGAAAGTTTCATGTGAGCATCAAGGGATTTTGTTATTTCCTCAATCTGCTCCCTTGAAAAATCCATCATGCACATTCGGTTTGTTATCTCATCCATAAGCTCCTGTTCTGACATGTTTTCTAAAATATCTGTTCTTGATATTGTTTTTGCACTACCTTCATCACCGGAACTTTCACTTTCATTTGAATTTTCAAAATAAAGTCTTTTTGTATCATCAAGCATCATTACTTCTTCTAATGACATGTCCATGATGTGAACAACTTCATTTTCTTTTTTATATTCCTTGATGTCATTTATCTGTTTTTCACTAAGAAGTTTAACCGGTCTTAAACTTCCTTGGTTTAAACTTGGATCATGAATATATGCTTTTCCACCACCATCTTCTGTCTGTGAAAAGTTCTTATGTCTAAATGGAATATACTTATCATCAAATATTGGATTAAAGCCTTTAATGAAAATGAGACACTTTTTATTACTCATATTTCTTACTTCATCCGGTGTCATCAGTTCCCTTCCAAGCACATCATAATTTCTTGAAGCACTGCCATGTACACCTCTTGTTTCTCCTGTTGACCTTTTGTCAATGGTACTTTTACCAAGCATTTCAGATATGTACTGGTGAGTTGATTTTTCATTACCGCCAAGGTATACAAGAGTGTCACAGTTACCTGTAATTGTTTCCCATGTATCCTTAAACAAAGCCTTAATCTGTGCCAGATTCTGAATGATTATTATTGCACTTATTCTTCTGCTTCTCATTGTTGAAAGTAGTGAACAAAAGTCATCAGGTAATGCAACATTGGCAAACTCGTCCATCATAAGTGTTACCTGAATTGGCAACTTGCCTCCATTCCTAAAGTCTGCCTGAAAATACAGTTCCTGAAATAGCTGTGTATAAAGCATTCCTACAATGAAGTTGTAAGACTTGTCTGAATCAGGAATAATACAGAACAATGCTGTTCTTGTATGTTTGTCACCATTTACACCTATTCCCAGTTCCTCTAAATGCAAGTCATCCTTTGACAGAATTCTAAGTATCTGTGGATTTTCCAATAATGCAACTTGTCCGAATTTATTAAAGTAAAAAACACGTTATCTTTAAGTCTTGATGTATCCAAAAGCTCTGCCTTGATTTCATCATTAAATGACTTGATTCCTCTTTCCATTGTTTCAGCTGCAATTCTTATGACCTCTTCATATTTTCCTGTTCTTTCATATTCTTCATAAAGATTATTTACATATATGGTTGGTGTGGCATTTTTTAACCCCGGAATGTCATAGAAATTCAATCCATCAACTTCACGGTTGGTTTTATTAACCTTTCTGATTACAACTCCACAATCCTTGTACTTTTCGTCCATATAATCCTTAATATAATCCTTAATTTTTTCCTTAAATTCTTCGTAATTTAAATTCATGTTCGTCCTCCTAAAAAATCCTTAATTTTAATTTTTGCTCTGTTTCACTCTTATGGTGGAACAACTAAAATGCTTTCACTTTTCATAAGACACCTCCATTTTTGCAATAAAAAATGCCCTATTGAAAAACAGTCAGTTCTTAAACTACTGTTCTCAATAAGGCATTTATTTATTTTTGATTTAAAGTTTTAAGGCCTGTTGCTCTCAAACTTTATGGTTATATTTTACTATTGCGGTGTGTCGATGTCGAATTCTATCGTGGATGGGATTTAGGATAATAAACCATATTGTGGTTTAAATTATTTGGTTGATGTGCAAAAAGGAAAGGTTGGGACACGGGGTCCCAACCTATTTCTACTACAACTGACTTCTTAACCTATGCTATTTTTGGATTTTTTATAATTCTGCTCAACCACTTTTCGTGTATGGAAAGAAGTTCTTTATTGATAATTTTTATCCATTTATTCGTAAATCTCTATTCATCTTCCTCCTCGAATATCCAATATAATTGTGTGGCAGTTCAGTCAATGGCTTCTCGACAACGACTGCCTTGATGTCTGTATGGAATCCACAGGAAAATACCGGATTCCTGTCTTTAATATTCTGGAAGATGAAATCAATGTTGTCATTGCCAATCCCAAATGGGTAAAGGCTGTAAAAGGCAACAAAGATGATACCAAAGATTCTAAATGGATTGGGGATTTATTCCGTCTCGGACTTGTCAAAGGCAGCTATATCCCTTGTAAGAAAGTCCGTATTCTCAGAGAATACACCCGTTATCGTTACAAGCTTGTTTCCTACCGTTCAAGTGAAAAGAATAGATACCAGAATGCTCTTACTGTTTGTAATGTTGCATTAGATTCTGTTGTTTCCGATATCTTTGGGAAGTCATCCTCATCCATTATCGATTATCTGCTTGAACAATCGGATACATCCATTAACCACGAAGAAATCGCATCCAGACTTCTTCGGCGTCTCAAATCCAAAAAAGATGCTGTTATAGAATCCATTGAGGGATATCAGATGACTGATGTCCAAAAATATCGTATGAAATCTTAATGTCCCTGGGACCTTAATTAATCACACATCAATACCGTAGACCTTATGTTATCTGGCAATTTCCATATCTTCTGCTTTTTTAAGATTACTGCTTCTGCTTTTTTGATTTCTTCACTCTACACTCTTTTATTGTGTTATTAATTCCTCGTTTTCTGACTTCATAAGGTCTCAGGGAACTTAAGTCACTACTGTCATAATCAAATGTTTTATAACCACCGTCTGCATAGTTTTCCCTGATCTTGTTTCCGTTTGTGTCATAACTGTAAGCTGTTGTGATCTGTTCTTCTCCATCTCCAAGATCTGTGGTGCTTTCTGTCAGTCCTGCTTCATTTGTCACTTCTTTGTTGACATGTCCGTTGGCATCTTTGACACTGGTCGTGGTCTTTCCATCCGTTCCCATATCATAAGAAATGCTGTTGCTGATCGTTTCGTTTCCATTCTTTCTGCTGACACCTGTGACACGGTTCTGGTCATCATAAGTATAGGTTGTGACATTTCCGTTTCCATCGGTCACGGCACTCTCATTTCCATTGATATCATATGCAGTCTCATTGATGATCGTATCTTTTCCTGTGGTGATACTGTCTCCATCAATTACCGGCTGGCTGATCGTATGGGTTGTTTTCCCTTCCTTATTGTATAACGCCAGGGAGATCTTTCCTTCTCCATCGGTGCTGCTTCCAAGGGTAACCGCTGCGATCTCTTTTCCATCTTCGGTAAAGACATGATCCGTATAGATACCGCTGCTTAAGGTACGGACCGCATTGCCTGCATGATCTGTCCATGTCTTGTCTGTCACGGTTCCATTGACTTTGGTTGTCTGTACCTGAAGATCCTTATAGGTCTTTGTGCCTGTCAGGGTATGGATCACGGCAGTTTCGTATCCATACGAAGTTTCTGTTGTTTTTGTCGTATTGTCCGCATCTTCCTTTGTGGTAGTCACTCGGTTTCTGCTGTCATAACGATACTCGGTTGTAACCCCTGCACTGCTTGTTTCTGATGTGACTGCACCGTTTGCATTATAGCTCTTTGTCTCTGTCTGACTTGTCTTATTTCCTTCCTGATCTGTCAGGGATCTTTCTGTCTTTACGACACGTCCCATAAAGTCATAGGTTGTGGTTGTCACTTCTCCTGTATTCTGGTCAGTACTTGAAACTTCCCTTCCCATCGCATCATAAGAAGTTATAGCTTCCTGTGTCATTTTTCCCTGTGTGCTTGTTAATGTCTCACTGACTTTGTGGTCTGCTTCTTCTCTCTGTGTAACATACTTAAGGTACCGTAGCCCTTATGAAATCTGATATTTTTTATATTATTTGGTTTATTATTATTTTTCTACTTACTTTTCTGATTTCACTACGTTTTCGTGTTTTATTGCATCTCTTTTTCCTTGTTTTCTGACTTCATATGGTCTACGAGCACTTAAATTTATTCGAGCACTTAAATTTATTATTCTGGAATGGATCCGAAGAAACCAAAATGACCAGAAAACGTATGGCGAATTATTCTTCATGTTCTGTGATGATATTCAGGACATGGATCTAACCAATGCACTGCAGAGCCTTATGGCTCTGTTTGTGGAACACATTTTAACATTATCCGCTGATATCACATCTATTATAAAATGTAAAGTAAGTGAATGGATTGCATCTCAAGCCACATTTATTCAGGCTTTATTTAGCGATATTAGCTGGGAAAGTTGAGTTACTATTAATACAAAAATAATTTTCAATACTTGAAATATTCTTTTCCTTATCATTTATATCACATCCTTGTATTGGATTGTGAAAGGATTTTCCAATTTTGCTTTAGAAATGCTTTCTTTTTATTGTATAAGTTCCAAATTCCATACCGCCTTGTTATCTTTTGCAATTTTCTTACAACTTCTACCCTCTGAATCCTTTTTCTTACTATCACCTCCATGCTTTTTCAGATATTTCAAAATTTCTTGACTTTGTGATGCGCACGCTGTCTGTAATGCTGTAGAAGAATAATTTTCAGTTTCTTCTTTTACATATTTATTGATATCTGCTCCTTGTTCGACAAGATAACGTACCATTGTGTAATCCCCAATATCAACTGCTGTCTGTAATAAATATTCTTTTCTGACTTTTCCTTTTGTCATTTTGTTTTCTAGTATTTTTCTTGCAATATCACTTTCTCCATTCCAGATTATTTCCTGCAATTCATCTTCTTTTACTTTTACCCCCTGCTCATATTGTTCCTTACCGTAATTTTGATAGGTGTCATATATTTCTTCTTTTGTTGGCTGATGACCTAAAGATTCCAGTGTTTTAAAAGATTTTTTATCGCCGAAAGCTAAAATAAATTCCCATACATCACAAGGTTTTCCGTGATGATTTTTCTTGAAATTCACTTTGTCTTTTTCTATCAAAATCTTTGCATTGTCTAAGTTTCCTGCTACAATCGCAAAATCAACTGCTCTCACTTTATAATAATCTGCCTTTGCTTTTGAATCTAATTGTTGTTCTAACAAATATTTTACTACTGAAGAATGATTGCATAGTGCTGCGATCTGCAATAATCCTACTTTATCTGAGTCTTTCCAAGCAAAATCATATCCTTGTTTTTTCATGATCTTCAATGTATCCACATTACAATGCGCTGCTGCAAAAGCTAATACCTGCCCTTTATCTTTTTTATTTATTTTATCTGATATCACAAGTTTTTGAAGTTTATGATCATCTCCATTCATTG
>OLPS01002316.1_pt1 | contig 17478 bp, 16 predicted proteins | sample 1673071 | NCBI WGS metagenome assembly OLPS01 (sample SAMEA3136752, study PRJEB25190) | human gut metagenome | reverse complement strand
ATTTTGATTATTCAATTTTGAAAAACTGAATACCTCAAAATCAGAAAGAGCGCGGACAAGCACTTTGAGGGATTGACCGCCTTGTCCACCCATTCAGTGGGACGGCGGGCGGCGGTCAAGGCCGGGTGTAAACCCGTTCATTTCAGCCTTGACGGTTACCCGCTGTCCTGTTACTTTTCCGGGAGTGTAGCCACAACTTCGGGACACTTTGTCCACAAGTCGGAGCGTAGAACGCGGGACGGGGGCTTTCATATACGCCCTGTCTGCTGTTGAAACCAGACCTGCGCTTACGGCTCCACGCCACGCAAGCACAGCCCTGTTTTCCTGCCGCTTCAAATGCCCTTGCCCTCCCCGGCGGCAACGGCATTTTCACGGCAACGCCGACAGAGCGTATAACACACTACACTTTGCTTCGCAAAGTCGTGTGCCAAATGGGGGCGTTGCCCCCTTTGGAAACCCCCACAAGAAAAGGCGATATGCTACCCCTCCACGGGGCGCATACCGCCTTTTCTTGTTATCCAGCCCTCCGGCTGTATCGGTTGAGCAAAAGTCAGCGTGGGAATGGTGTGGTATCTTTATCTAAGTGAAACCCCGGTCTCCCACTTGGATACCGTCTTGTCACTGATGCCAATCTGTTCTGCCAGTTCTTTCTGCGTCAGACCTTTTTCCTTTCTCAATACTGCGATAAATGTTCCGATCCTCGTCTGATCCATATACTTCCTCCATTTTCCGGACAGGTCGCTGTCCACCGTTCCGAGGGACCTGTCATGCTTTTGTAAAGCTGCAGCTTTATAGCTACACCTTAGTTCACCGACCCGTAAAGTGCAATCCCTTCACCGTAGAATACGCTCTATAAAACAAAGAAAGCCGCGTAGATTATCTCTCTGCGCGGCTTTTTCTCTTACTCCATATATTCCTGCACCAGTGTCTTATACTGCTGCACCTTATTGGCAATCCCGCCCTGATTGTAGCGGTCGACTTCCGCCGTCACCGTAATCTGCATCTTGCGGTCTTTTCCAAGCATCTTATTGCCAGAAAGATCCTGTGTGATCTCCGGCATAATCAGCGTAATCTGATATTCCATGCTTCGCAGAATCTGATTCTCATCGATCACATAGGTTGCCGTCATATCCTCGTAATGTGCCTGCTTGTGCTGCTGGACAGATAGCGCCGCCGTCTTCACGGCGTCCCCGTCCGCTCCGCTTTTTTCATAAAAAGCATAGGACTTCTCCACCTGTGCCACCTGATTCTCCCATACCTCCTCTAAATATTCCTGCGTAAAAGAGCAGGTAATCTCCACAGCCCCGTCCTCTGTGACACGCTCCAGGTCTTCCACATCTGTCCCGTCGTAACCCAGATCCGTCACCATTTCGTAATCAGGAATGACGGTGTTCTCCCGTTGCTGCGGCAGTATCTGCTCCCACTCACCACTCCAGTCAATGTAATGATACAGATCCCTCCCGTCACAGAACTGCTTTAAATAGAGTCTTGTCCCGTCCTCATCCGTCGTGTAATGTTCGCTTATCCAGTCACCTGTCAGCATATCCGCCCAGGCATGCATCGTCTCTCCTCCGGCGCTTCCGTTCTGCTTCCAGCAATATTCATAGGAAAGCTGCAGATTGTCCACTTTTCCCAGATTCCACATGGCAACCTGAATCTCTCCGAGTTCTCCTCTTCCCGTACTGTTCTCGCGCAGTGCGCCAAATATCAGCACACCGGCAAATACAACGACTGTCAGTATCCGCAGCTTTCTTTTTTCCATAGCACTATCCTCTATGCCAGCAATCCCAATGTTTCAAATGCCCGGTAAATTCCATCATTGTTGATGGACGATGTAACCATATCCGCCCGTTCCTTGACTTCTTCTCTCGCGTTGCCCATCGCAATACCGATTCCTGCGTATTCCATCATCTGAAGATCATTCGGACCGTCTCCCACGGCAATGGAATCCTCTCTCGCAATGCCGGCCGCATTCAGATAGCGCTCCATGCCCGTTGCCTTATTGATTCCGTTGATGCCGATCTCGCCCGCATATTCTCCCATACCTTCCAGACTGATCGCCACCGTGTCAAAGTAAGGCTCCAGATCCGCATGTACCTTCGCCACCGGAAACGGCGCATTATAATATAGAAGCTTTTCATTTTTCGGATTCTTCCAAGGCTCTTCCGTCAGATGCATGTTTCCAGTGAGACGCACAAGGCGCTCCTCGCTCATCCCCATCTTTCGGTAGATCTCTAAGATTCCTTCACTGCTGCGGCGGTTCAACACCACACCGTCGTCCGCCTGATAGCAAAACAGGAATCCGTTGCCCTCCAGATAATCGTAAACGCTCTTCCTGTGTTCTTCATCAATATATGCGTGATAAATTTCCTTCCCATCGGCGATCACAAACACGCCTGCCGCGCCGACAATCCCGGAAAACCCAAGTTCCAGCAGCTCATCATAAATCTGGAAACGGCTTCTTCCCGTACAGACGACCATCTTGTGACCGTTCGCCTTCGCCCTGCGGACCGCCTCTTTGGTAGATTCCGGTATCTCTCCCCGGTCATTGACCATCGTGCCGTCCACATCCAGAAACACCACTTTTTTATGGTTATTTATCATTTCTGCGCTCATATTTTCCTGTCCTCTTCACGATTGCTTTTATGTACATGATATGTTGTTTTGGGGATGGAATCAAGCTATTTTAAACGTTATATGGAAAAAAGTGTCTTTATTTTTTGCCTCCCACCTTACCTGTCCTTCCTATAGCCGCCGGATCGGCTGCTATTCTTGCACCCGATCGTATATTTATCAATGATCGTGGCATCATAGAAACTCTGCTGTGCTTCCTGTATCAATTTATCTGCTATAATTATTTTTTCTATATTTTAGCGGTGATACCGCATATGCCTTCTGGAAACTTCTGATAAAATAGCTTACATTCTGATAGCCGCTCTGCATGGCTACATCCGTAACCGGGATATCGGTGTCCTGTAACAGCTGCTTTGCATGCTCCAACCGCAGGTATGTTACATATTGTGACAGTGTAATATGAAAATGTTCCTTAAAATACCTCGATATATATTTTTCCGAGAGATGAAACTGTTCCCCAAATTCCCTCAGCGATATCTTTCCTGTAAAATTCTGCTGTATATAGGAAACCATCTCTTTTTCTACTGTATTTCTGCCACTTGTATCATTTTCTATTACAAATCCTTTCTTCCACATTTCAAGAATAAATTGTAAAAGAATTATTTTTGTCCTGACCTGTGTCGTTATTTTTGACTCACTTTCATCGTTTTTTGCCTCATATATCTCAATCAGCTGTTCACACAGTTCTTTTGCTGTATCCTTTACTCTTGGACATATCATCAAGTGACCGCTATTTAATGGTTCAAGCAATTTTTCATCTAACATGTCATCTGTACGAAAAGATATATACTTTAACGGAAATAGGAAGGTATAATAATCCACCGTACCGCTCTGTGATCCCATAAGATGCAGATTGCCCGGCGACACCACAAACGCTTCTCCTGTTTTTCCAATATAGCTCTCTCCGGATATACTTACCGTCAGAAAACCGCTTCTTACATATATAATTTCAAATTCATCATGCCAATGCACCGGTATCTGAAATGAGCGCCCCGCATTCTCTATATGATATGTGCTAAATGGATCGTCCTTTGTGCCATGTGGTTTGTTTTCCTTCAATTCAAAGTACATATTCTCTCCTACAGTTCTACAAGACTCTTACTTTTCCATTTTCCGCTTTTCCATCTAAACACCATTCCAACAGCTCTCGCACACTCATCCGCTGCCATGGCAATATATGCTCCTACAGCCTGAAGTCCCATATGTATTCCAAGAAAATACGTTCCGCCAACTGCAAACAGGTACATAAATATCGCACCCATAATAACCGGGAAAATTGCATCTCCACTGGTTTTTAACGCCTGTCCATATACAAGATTTGTCACCCTTCCAAACTCAAGAAATATATCTACTATCAACAGCTTTACCACAAGATTTATCATTTGTGTGTCATCCGTAAATATATGAATGATAAAATGTCCGGACATTGCAAATGCCGCAGAGAAGCACGTTGCTGTTATAAGACCATATATCACAGCTTTTCGTGTCCCCCTGTCACATTCTTCAAACTCCTTTGCCCCAATTCTCCAGCCAGTCATAATAGCATTGGCCTGTGCAAGTGCAGCTCCTATACAGTACGAGAAATTTGCTATCTGCATAGTATACGAACGTGCTGTAACATTCATTCCGTCCGCATCCATCTGATTCATAAATCGTACTATCAGTGTCATTGCCACATTATAAAGCGCTGTTTCTAATGCAGAAGGAAAACCTATCTTAACGATCTGCGCAAGTATCTTCCGGGACGGAATTCGCTCCGGGCTCTGCTTTGCTTTTATAAGTACCGCGCCCATGCCTGCTACAATCAGTAGATTTACAACCCTTGAAATAACTGTGGCAGCGGCAACTCCCATTACTCCCCAGTTAAACACAAACAAAAATACCGAATTAAGTATTATATTAATGAGATTTCCAACAACCGTTCCTATCAGTGAGTGCTTTGTATATCCAAACACTCTCAGATAACTGGAATAAATAGGAATCAGTGCATTTAAAAAACATGCGCCTCCAACAATTTTAAGATATGTTTCCGCCGGTTCAAACAAAGCCGGGGCAATACTTACTATTCTAAGTATTCCACCAGAAAAAACAGCAAGAATAACAGACATCAGGATGCCCATCACTGCATTAAACATCAGTCCAAGCTGTCTGGCCTGATATGCAACTCCAGGTCTTCCCGCTCCGATATTTTGTGACATAACCGCTACCATACCTGATGATATTACGCCGAACATGATGATAAAAACGCCTATATATGTATTTGCTGTTCCAACAGCTCCCACAGCCTGGTCACTTACAGATGATAGCATAAGTGTATCGACCATACCTGAAAGCATATAAAATAAAGTCTCTACGCATATTGGCACAAATAGCTGTGTCAATGTTTTTCTTTCAGCTGCCATATTTTCTCCTCAGATGCTCCTTAGATGCTAATATAATCTATATTATCAATAATACGATATATTTGCATATATTTCTTGTATAATATCATGCAAAAATTGCATTATTTCTACTATGCAGTCTGTGAGAAATCTACGGACCGTCTGACACCGCCCTCAAACTTATAATCATAGGCTGCATCCGTCATGTATACACAAGTCAGAAACGCTATATCATCATCGTGTGGAATGTCGTATGGAATGACCTTCGCAGGCAGGTATTCCACACCGCCAACGAGCTCTCCCTTCCCGTTTTTATGAATAAAACCATAGTTATCCAGCTCGTACTGTTTCAGAAATTCTATTTTCTTTTTATAGTTTTCAGACGTTTTGTCCCCACAGCACTCACAGGCGATGTCGAACTTGTCTAAGGAGAGCGGCTCTATGATCCCTTTGGTAAAATTTCTGGATATTGTTGGTAAAAAAGGTTTCTCCTCCGGATATATTCCGTTTGCTGCCTGCTCCAGAAAAGACTTCCTGAGCGGACTATAGTATCTTTTTTTCTTATCCAGAACAATCAGTGTGGGAAAAAACATCTTCATTTCCCCCGCCAATAAATGATTGTTGGAAATGTCATATAGATTGATATCTATTTTATCCCGATATTCATTTAACAGCCGGATCATGTTGTCATTCAACGGACATTGATATGAAAAATAGTAAAAATCAAGTACCATACACCCCTCCGTCATCTCTGATTATAGAAATTTTCCCACGTCATCACATACTCCTTTTCACCGGTAGCTTCATCCACCCCTTCACACCGGATCGCAAAGCCTTCCCGCTGATAAAAATGGATCGCCCGTGTGTTCTTTTGATACACATTTAAGCTTAGCTTTGCTGTTCTGTTTTTCACAAAATCCAGTAAAAGTTTTCCGATTCCCTGCGACCGCATCTCATCAGAAACGAAAATACCCTCAATATATTCATCATTTAATCCGATGAATCCCTGTATCTGCCGGGCATCCTCATATACGTAAACCTCTGCCTGTCCCAACAGTCCCTTTACCAGTTCAAAGTTATCCCTCCAGTATTGAGCCGGAATAAAACAATGGGCGTTTAAATTACCCTCTAACCATATCTCGGCAACCCTGCCTGTGTATTCACTCTGTAATCTGCTGATCATCATAAATCCCTTTCCACGCTATTCCCCTAAAAGCCCTGCCCGCTCCGGATACCACGCCCGCCGTCGAACGTCAATCGTTTGTCCAGATTTTCATTCGGTCTGGAAGCGGATTCGATAATCTCCCGGCAGTTCTTCGTTCTGCGCAGCATGTCATAGGTTAAGCGGTAACACACTTTTAAAAGGAATCTGCTACCATCCCAGATCCAGCAGCCAGTTATTCAGTCCTCTTTCCCGTTCCTTTTCGTCGGTAATATTTTTCAAATTGGTATACTCCCCTTTGATATTGCCGTCTACGATAAAGAGGACTCTGCCGCATTTTGCGGCAACTTTCGCATCATGCGTCACCATGACAATCGTTGTCCCCTCGCCGTTTAACTTCACAAGTTCATCCATAACCTCATTGGAGGACGTGCGGTTCAATGCACCTGTCGGCTCATCCGCAAACAACAGTCTGGGGCGGTTCATCATACTTCTGCATATACATGCCCGCTGAAGCTGTCCGCCGGACACCTCGTTCATATCATTATCTGCAATTTCGATAATTCCGAGCTTACGCATCAGCTGCTCGCCTCTTGCCTGCTTCTCTTCCCTGCTCTCCTTTGATTTCCTGCTTTCCACTGCCGGGAGCACGATGTTATCCAGAATCGTCAGATTCTTCATCATATACATCTGTTGAAAAATGAATCCCATTTCATCCAGACGGAGCTTTGCCAGATCTTTTTCTCCAAGCTTCGTCAGATCCTGCCCCTCAAAGAGCACCTGTCCGCTCGTTGCCCGGTCCATGCCCGAAATGGCATACAAAAGTGTAGATTTTCCGGAGCCGGACGGTCCCATGATCGCCACCATCTCCCCCTCGTTTACCTCAAGATTTACATTTTTTAATACGTTATTCTGCCTTTTATCAATTACATATGTTTTGCAAAGATCCTTTGCACAAAGTAATGCTGCCATATGATGTTCCTCCATTTTATTTTTACTCTATATTTGCAGTATCGCTGCTCTTAATTGTCCGGATCTGCAATGCCGTGATTCCAGATGCCAGAAGCGTCATAAGGAAAATGATTCCCGGATACAACAGGAAAATCTTCCACGGGTTGATGACATAAGAAACCTCTACCGCCCCCATCATGCCAAAAATCGGATTTCCAATCAGATACGTTGCAGGAATGGAACAGATTCCCGCCAGAAATACCGCCGCAAGCGTGACTATGCCAAACCGGATCACATGCCATCTTATCACTCTGCTATTTGAAAAGCCAATCGCCTTTAAAATTGCAATCTGGCTTCTCTCATCTGCAAGAAATGACTGTTCCATCAGAATACACACCAGCAGCACCACAATGAGTGTAATCCCAAGCAGAAGATACTGTACGGATTCGATCGTTGACGCCGCTCCCATACAGTCATCACAGTATTCTGCGGCATTCATTACCTTATCATTATCAAAAAGCTGTTTTATCTTATCCTTGCGGATCTCAACCTCTTTTGCAGACGGATGATCGGTAAAGTTAATCTGATAGGACATCAGACTTGCAATATAGGAAAAATCCGTCGGTGCATCCTCATGAAGCCGTATCACGGCTCCAAGCTGATTCATACTCTGGAAGTATGCCACTACAATACAATCCAGCGTTTCGGTTCCAAAATCAATTGTTACCGTATCTCCCATTTTTGCCCCCGTCAGTTTTGAAATCGTCGGTGTGATCGCAATCTCGTTCCTGCTCTGTGGGACAATACCTTCCGTGTATTCATAATCTGCCGCACCGACATCAATTCCCTGCTCGCAGACGATAGAATAATCGTTTCCATCCACACGCACCTTATATTTGTACTGCGCCTCCACACACATCTTTGCCGGCATTCCATTCGCTTCCAGCAGATTTTCCGTATCCCTGAGATAGTTCTCGACCCGCTCTAACCCGTCCGGATTCATACTGCTCATCGCTTCCGCCAGATCGGTATAATACAGATCACTCCGGGATCCGAATGTCGTGATACATGTGTCACTCCGCATTGTTGAGATGAGATTGACAAACACCAGCACAAACAGGGTACAGATAAAAAATGTAATCACAATCGTTGCATACCGCCGCGGCGCACTAAGCACATCATTGACTGCCAGAAACATACTCGTGCTTCCATGACTTTTCCCCAGCCGGACAGACGATTTTTTCTTGTAACGCTCCCCTGTCTGACCGGAGCGGATTGCATCGATAGGGGAAGACTTCTTCACCAGGCCGGTACACCGGAATGCAAAAAGAAGAATCACAACAATGACCAGAACCGCTCCAAGCACAGAAAGTCCAAAATGATTGTCCGCTTCAAGCACGATGTTGTTGCTGACTGACCGCAGCATCAGATTGGAAAACGGAATACTGAGCAAAAACCCCACAACAGCTCCTGCCACTGCGAGCATCAGATATTTTGCCAGATACAGACTGCGAATCTTGAAGCTGCTGATTCCGATTGCCTTCATCACGCCGATTTCACGGAATTCCTCCGAAATCGTAAATGTAATGGAGAATTTCAGTACCACAAAGGATACCAGAATCAGACAGATACTAAGAACTAACATCGTGAATGCCACGATCATATCCAAGACATAACACATTTTTATCATGGAACGCGTTCCGGAAAACATAATCTCCGGAACCCCGGCTATCAGGGATGCAATATCAGACAGTGAGGTATCATCTGCCAGATCAATGTAACAGATCTGACCCTGATATCCATTGCGGATACTGTCATCGGAAAGCAGCTGCTCAATCTCCGCTTTGCTAAACAGAAAACGGCTGTTTCCCATCATGCTGGATCCGAGCAGCGCATCCTTTGCCATGCCGTCTAACGTCACAGAAAACGATACGCTATGATGCGTGATGGTAATCTGATCGCCCGGCTTCAGGTGATTCTTTTCCATAAAATCTCCGGTTGCATAGGCATGTCCCGGTTCAATCTTCGTAATCTGCTCATTGTTTTTGTCAAAAAATTTGAGCCGGCTGTTTTCTATGGCCTGGTAGACCACCGAGTTCTTAGCCTCCAGTTCTTTTCCGTCCACATCCTTGAGATTGGATTTGTCGCCCCAGACGACCGGCTCCGTGCGGTATTCTATGACCTTCTCCTCCGTACGCAGCATCTCATCCAGTGCCGCCCCGCTATCCGTTCCCATAGAGATTACAACATAATCTCCGATGCCCGCCTTATCCAGATAAGAGTCGATTCCGTTCGTGACAGAAACGACATTGCTGATTCCACTCGCCACAAACATTGTCGCCAGCAGAATAAAGGAAAGCATAACGGCATTCATCGCCTTTTTTCTTTTTAAGTCTTTCTTCAAAATACGAAAAAACATCTAATCCTCCTTGTTTTCCGAAGGAAAATGCGAACCCTCTGGTGAGCAGAGGATTTTCCTCCTTGTTTTCCTCACCTTTATTTGATGTACTCATCTTACAGGAGAATTTATTAAACAATCCTTAAATGCCGTTATGCCTTCCGCACAACTACCGTCGCACAGAAATCATCGTCTCTGATCTCTGCATACACTTCGCCATCCATCTTATGCATCAGCTGTCTGCTGATATACAGTCCAAGCCCGGAACCATTTGCCGCTTCAACATTACTTCCGCGGTAAAATGAATCAAATATATTCACAAGTTCCTCCTGTTTTAATGTACAGCCGGAATTTGTGACTGTAATCAGCCGGCAGTCCTCTTCCTCCGAAAAAGAAACAATAATCCTTTTCCCGTCTCCGTATTTCAATGCATTCTCCAAAAGATTCTGCATCACTTCGATCAATCGGTCTGCATCACCTTTTAGCAGACAGTCCGTATAGGGTTCCATCTCAAATACCGTATGCAGACTGCCGAATTTATCCATATAAAGTTTCCTGATTGCTTCTATCACATCTGACAGATACACTTCCGTCAGATTTACGGTCAGATAAAGGAAATCCTCCCTTGACGCAACGGTAATCTCATTCACATATTCCTCAATATCTGTTACATTCTTCTCAATTCCCCGATATGCTTCCATACGTTTATCTTCCTCTGTATACAAACCTTCCGCCAAAGCCCTTGTGTACAGGCGGATGGCGGACAGCGGAGTGTTAATATCATGCGTCAGCGATAAAACAAGGGTCTTTTTCTCTTTTTGCAGCTCCAGTTCTTTCTTCCTGTTGCTCTCTAACGTATCCCGCAGCATATCCATTCCCCAGAGGAACCTGCCGAAGAATCTGCTTTTCTCTGCCTTGATTGGCGTAGAAAGGTTTCCTTTTGCCAGTTCCTCCGTCAGATTCTGCATATTCTGAAACGGTCTTATCACTTTCTCTCCAACGTAACATACGAAAAAAACAGACAACAAAAACATGATTCCCAGGACGATATCCATGAAAATCCATGTTCCGTAGTCTGTTTGTGTGTAAATAATTTTATAGATGGTATCTGTTTTTTCCTGCGCTCTCTCAATACGCGGTTCCCGGGTCACTGCTGCCATATAATAGAACACATTCGCCGCCATGATGAAAAAAAGTTCTATGCCAAGAACCCCCGCCGCCAATTTTTTATAATGCTTCATACCGGTATCCTGTCCCCCAGACCGTAATAATATGTTTTGGATTTTTCGGATCCTGCTCGATTTTCTCCCGCAGCCATTTGATATGGACAGTAAGCGTCTGCATCTCAGACTCACTGTCGCTGCCCCAGATACGGTTGAACAGATATTCCTTCTTCAACGTGGTTCCCCTGTTTTTTATCAAAAGCTTTAACAGCAGAAACTCTTTTTCTGTGACATTGACCGGCATGCCATCGACCGTAAGTGTCTGTGTAACACTGTTTAACCGCAGATGGTCGCAGACGATTTCATCCAGTGCATATTTCCGCTTAAAAATCCCGTTGATCTTCGCAAGCAGAATATCAATATCGTAGGGTTTGCTGATATAGTCGTCCGCGCCGATCTGCAACCCCTTTAATGTGCTCTCCTTATCCGTTTTGGCACTGGCAATCAGGATGTGCGCATTCGAGTTCTCCCGGATCTTTGCGCAGACAGAAAAACCGTCCACTCCCGGCAGACCGATGTCTAGCACCAGCAGATTAGCACCGTACCGTTCAAAAATATCAAGCGCCTTTTCTCCCGTGTCTGCAAGGCTGACCGTATAATTTTCTTTTCTGAGGAAATCACATAAAAGCGTACCTATTTCCCTGTTATCTTCTACAATAATAATATCCGGCATAAATCCTGTCTCACCTGCTCCCGTTATTTTATCACTGCTTTTCTACGCGGATTTTTTCTCCGCCCGGGCAGCTACACCATCTGCACCAGCCATACATTGCTCCGCACCATGCGGTATCCGATCACCACCTTAATCAGCTCGGTCGCCTGCACCAGAAAGTACACGCCCACAATGCCAAGTCCTGTAAAATGTGCCAGTAAAAACGCGGCCGGCACGACAACGATCCACGTGAAAACCGAGTCAAATAAAAACGTGACCATCGTTTTTCCGCCCGAGCGCAGCGTAAAGTACGACGCATGGCTGAACGAACAGAACGGCATGATCATCGCCGATACAGCGATAAAGCTTGTCGCAAGCGCCTTGATCTCCTCCGTCGTATTGTAGATCTGCGGGAAAAATCCTCCGACCACCAGCATAAGACCTGCCACGATCACGCAGCAGAACACGCTGAACACGATCATTTTGTTGTCTGCGTCCTTTGCTTCTTCCAGCTCGCCGGCGCCCAGATACTGTCCGACCACAATACTGATGCAGGAACCAAGCTGCAGATAGATGATGTTGAACAGGTTTGTGATCGTCGTCGCAATATTCAGTCCTGCCACAACCTCCAGTCCACGCACAGAATAGCACTGTGTGACCGCCGTCATACCCGCCGCCCACAGAACCTCGTTGAGCATCAGCGGAAATCCCTTCACGATAATCGCCTTCAATTCCTCTCCCGGAATGCCAAATCCGGTATAGGCGCCCTTTAAATACAGATTCTGTCCGGTATGGCTGTGCGCCCAGACAATAATGATGAACGCCTCAATGTAGCGTGCAATCACCGTCGCAAGCGCGGCGCCGGCAACACCAAGCTCCGGGAACGGTCCGATTCCGAAGATCAGAAGATAATCTAACAGCGCATTGCTTCCCACAGCGACAAAACTCGCAGCCATCGGCACCATTGTCTGTCCCGTCTCCTTGATATTCGTCGCATACGCCTGGTTGACCGCAAACGGAACCAGTCCCACTACCATGATCCCAAGATACTGGAGTCCATACCCAAGTGCCACATCCGTCGCCCCGTCTCCGGCAGTATCCGTCAGATAAAGTGAGATCAGATTGTCCCCGCACGTTAAAAACAACAGAATGGTAAGTCCCGTCACAAGCAGCGCCGCATATAGCTTAAAGCGGAAGGAATACATATGTCCCTTGTGATTTCCCTTGCCATAATACTGCGCCCCGAAAATACTGGCTGCCGAAACCGCGCCGAAAATCGCCAGATTGTATACAAAAATGAGCTGGTTCACGATGGCAACCCCGGACATCTGCTCCGTGCCGAGCTGTCCCACCATGATGTTATCCAGAAAGCTGACGAGATTCGTGATCGCATTCTGTACAATCATGGGCAGCGCCAGATATAAATATCTTTTATAAAACGCCCAGTCTCCGATATATTTTTCCTTAAATTCTGCTAACTTCATACGTTCTTTTCCTTCTATAAAATCTCTTTTGTGTTTATCTGATCATCTTAACATCTTCCCGCAAAAAAAGCACTGTTTTTTTGAAAAACAGTGCCATTTCCCGCCTGCCGCCCATTGCTGCCGCTCAGAACAGATCCAGCATATTGTCCAGATAGATTTTTTCCCTGACGTGCAGCTGATACCCGGGTTTCGTCATATAGTAGAGCAGGAACTCCAGAATCAGCGCACTGCCAAGTCCCCGCCCCTCGATCTTGAACTGGGAAAATCCCATGGGCAGGTAGATATTTTTTATGGCGTCCGTACCGATAAATCCCGGATTGGCCATCGCTTTGGAAAACAGATAGCCGCCCTCTGCATCCGGAGCCGCGCAGTGATGCTCCGCGCCGCTTTCTCCGAGATTCTTGCGGCTGACGGCTTCGTAACAGCGCTTCCTGTCCCCGCAGCCAAACCAGCAGCATTCATTGCAAAGAAATTCCACTTTGTCCCTCTGCCATCCGGTCAGCGTATCCCATTGCGCAAACGCCTTATTCAGCCGGAAATCCGGCACGACATAGCGGAAATCCTCCCGGTCGATCTCCGCGCGAAGATCCTCAAAATCCGTCAGAACCTTGGTGGTCGAGGAGACAAAATAGAACCCCGGATACTGCTGCTTCAAATACGCTAACAACAAATCCGAGTGAACGATCACACCGTTTCTTTGATCCCCACCTTCCTCAAACAGGGCACACAGGTCATTACATTTCCGGTCCGAGAGATGCTCCTCCCGCAGCAGAGAGTTGCTGAACGTCAGCCGGGCAGAAATTCCGTACTCCCTCAGCAGCGCCAGAACCTCCGCGGAGTCGTGATCTCCGAACCCGACGCGGCCTCCGCCCCAGAGACAGTCCGCCGGTGCACCATAGATCGATCCGATGTCGCACCAGTCGTAAAAATATTCCCTGTGCTCATAGAACAGCGGCAGAAACACGCGATACAATTCATAAAATTCAAACAGCCCCGGAAGGTGATAGTATGCGGTATCTTTTTTTAATGAAGCCATATCTGCCTCGTCACCTCCCTGATTCCCGGTCTAGGCAACCGTGATCAGTTCGTACTCGCGGGTTCCGAAACCTAAGGCTGCTGCTGCCTCGATGGTGTGTACGCCATGTCTGGATTCGATTCGCTCGAGCAGATGATCTCTGCCCGGATCGTCACTCGCATAGACCAGATCAAGGCATGCCTGATCAATTGCAATCGGATCTGTCGAAATCAGGATACCCATATCCTCCATGCACGGATCCTCAGCCACTGCACAGCAGTCACAGTCAACCGACATATTTTTCATGACATTGATGTAAACTGCATTCCCCTTAAAGTAATCAACAACGGAAGATGCCGCATCCGCCATAGACTCCAGGAAAGAGTCGTGGTCTGCCGTCCAGATATCTTCCGGCTTTCCTGCACCATGAATATATGCCTTGCCGGCGGAAGATGCAATGCCGATCGAAAGCTGTTTGAGCGCTCCGCCGTATCCCCCCATCGGATGTCCCTTGAAATGGGAGAGAACCAGAAGCGAATCATAATCCGCAAGGTCTTTTCCTACAAAGTTCTTCTGAATGACTTTGCCGTCCGGGATCGCAAGCTCCAGATCCGGTCCCTCCGCATCCAGAAGATCGACTTTAAAGTACCGGCTCCATCCATGTGCCTCCAGCGTCTTTTTGTGCTTGGCGGTTGTATTACGCTCGCCTTCGTATGCGGTGTTGCATTCCACAACGGTACCGCCAACGTAATCAATGACCGGCTTCCAGAATTCCGGTTTTAAAAAATTCTGGTTCCCCGCCTCACCGGAGTGAAGCTTGATCGCCACTTTGCCGTCCAGCTTCTTCCCGAGAAGCTGATACATCTCTAATACCTTCTCCGGACTGATTTCTTTTGAAAAGTATACTTTTGCTTTTTCACTCATATACAGAATCCAGCCTTTCTCCTGACTCGATTTCAACATCGCTGTTTGGAACGTATTTCTATCCGTTACTTCTATTTTAAAGAGTCATGGCGCAAATTTCAAGGTGGCAGACGGGATTCTGCTACATTCTGGAGCTTTTTATGTAATAGGAACGAAGTTTCCTAATTACATAAAAAAAGCCCCGCGTGCAAAACTCTTTGCACCGGGACTTCTCTTATACATGATACTTTGTCTGCTTTATGACATGCTGTTGACAGTCTTATACTTATAGAGCATCTCCGCATGATTCTGCTCCTCCACCTGAATGTCTGCGAGCAGTTTGCGGACGCCCGGGTCTGCAAACACAAACACGTCGGTATTATACTCGGAAGACACCAGCTTCTCGGTACCGATACAGTCAGTCGCAAGGAAGCAGTCGTTTTTCTTGTCCTCGGACTCCGCGAGGGAGTAGGTGGCGGTCGGGTTATAATTCTTTCCGTCGCTGTCGTTGCAGTTGCAGTTCGGCACGGTACCGTTTAACACCTGTCCCAGCGAATCAAAATGCTGCTGCTCCTTCTTGTGAAGATCGGTGAACAGATTCACAAGAACCGGATCCTTTGCCTCCTTGCTGTATCTGGAATACTTCTCCACGCAGGTTTTCTCCTGGGTCTGAAGATCCTTGATCGCCGCTGTCTCTTTTTCACTTAATACCATCGTTGTTACCTCTTTTCTTATTTTTTTCTATGCTGGTATTATTGGGAAAAAGTTTCGCAATTATACACAATATTTATTTTCCGGTTGACAAATGCGCACGGCCGCGTCTATAATGGCGTTAATCGGAGCAGAACACAGGCTTTGACGGGAAGAAGTAAGAATAAGTGGAACGAACAGAAAGCAACCGGCTGATGAGAGGTGCACGGAAAGCTTATTACGAATACATCCCCGAGCTTCACACCCAATTTGCATGACCGTTCTTTTTGCGGTGATGTGATAGTAGGCTGTGACGTAGCGGCGCACGTTACAAGCGCCTGAGTGTTGTCGGACACTCGCAGAGGCAGACCGTGTGAATGGTCTGTGAACAAAGGTGGTAACACGAGTTTATACCCTCGTCCTTTTTGAAGGACGGGGGTTTTTTGTGCGGCAGCAACGGTCCGGCACTGTTCGGCTGTTGTACCGCCGCCAGAAAAAGACAACCACAACTACAACCACAAAGAAAGGAACTGACATCATGACATTATACGATGAATTAGTTGCCCGCGGCTTAATCGCGCAGGTAACAGACGAAGAAGAGATCAAAGAACTGATCAACAACGGAAAAGCAACCTTCTACATTGGGTTTGACCCGACTGCAGACAGTCTGCATGTCGGACATTTCATGGCGCTCTGCTTAATGAAGCGCCTCCAGCAGGCAGGCAACAAGCCGATCGCCTTAATCGGCGGCGGTACTGCCATGATCGGTGATCCGTCCGGCCGTACCGACATGCGCCAGATGATGACACCGGAGACCATCCAGCACAACTGCGACTGCTTCAAGAAGCAGATGAGCCGCTTTATTGATTTTTCCGACGGCAAAGCGCTCATGGTCAACAACGCGGACTGGCTGATGGACTTAAATTACATTGATGTTCTGCGCGAGGTCGGCGCTCATTTCTCCGTAAACCGCATGCTGACCGCTGAGTGCTACAAGCAGCGTATGGAAAAGGGCTTAAGCTTCCTTGAGTTCAACTACATGATTATGCAGAGCTACGATTTCTACACCTTATTCCAGAAATACGGCTGCAACATGGAGTTCGGCGGCGACGACCAGTGGAGCAACATGCTCGGCGGTACGGAGCTGATCCGCCGTAAGCTCGGAAAAGACGCTTACGCCATGACGATCAACCTGCTCCTTAATTCCGAAGGCAAAAAGATGGGTAAGACGCAGTCCGGCGCTGTATGGCTTGATCCGGAGAAGACCTCCCCATTCGATTTCTTCCAGTACTGGAGAAACGTGGCTGACTCCGATGTCTTAAAGTGCATCCGTATGCTGACCTTCCTTCCGCTCGAGGAGATCGACGCAATGGAGAGCTGGGAAGGCGCACAGTTAAACCAGGCAAAAGAAATCTTAGCTTTCGAGCTGACCAAGCTGGTACACGGCGAGGAGGAAGCTGCCAAGGCACGCGAGGCATCCCATGCACTCTTTGCAGGCGGCAGAGATTCCGCACACATGCCGACCGTAGAGCTTTCGGCTGCTGATTTTGCAGAGGGCGATCTCGACATCCTTGCACTTCTCGTGAAGACAGAGCTTGCTCCATCCCGCTCCGATGCAAGACGTGCCGTTGAGCAGGGCGGCGTGAGCGTTGCAGATGCAAAGGTCACCGATATCAAGACCTCCTACAGTGCTGATTCCTTCGGTGCCGACGGTCTTGTCGTAAAACGCGGCAAGAAGAAATTCGTCAAGGTTCTTGTAAAATAAACCGTGCATCAACGCAAAAAGAAATTGCCGCGATAAGCATAGACCGCTTTTGCGGTGATAAGTAATATCATTAGAAGACCACACCGTGGGATTTCAGATGGAAATGCAGATGAACATTCGGTTCAAAAAATGTGGCATTTCTAACCGCCCAAATGTCTGCATCCGCGATGATCCGTGTCTTTCCAAGTTTGGAGCACTCCGCGGGTCATGTCCGCATCCC
>OLPS01002269.1_pt1 | contig 17789 bp, 13 predicted proteins | sample 1673071 | NCBI WGS metagenome assembly OLPS01 (sample SAMEA3136752, study PRJEB25190) | human gut metagenome | reverse complement strand
CTTGCAAAATTCGCTTTGCTCAAACATTGCACCAAATTTGCTGCGAACCGTTCAAAACGGCGGCAAAATTTCAATGGTTCTGGATCCTTTCTATTATTATTTCGTTTTTCTCATATACACGGACGGCTATTCAAATCACTACGGGTATGTATGTTTTACGGTGTTTGATGATAATTTTTGCTTTCACAAACAGAAGATTTAAAAAGCAGTAAACTTCAGTTTACACCCTTGAAAAACTACTGTCTGATATTACATGAATTAATATCCAATATCGTACAACATACACCCTCTGTGTTGATTGTCTGAACGCAGCTGCGGGCATTTTGGCTCGCAGCCAGTGAGACAAAGGAACAGGCGCGTATAAGCGATTTGTAAAAAACACTCTTAAAATATGCGTGTTGCCATCGGCTTATTATAAATATTGGTTCTTATCTTATTACTATTTCATACAACAGAATACTACCTTACAAACTACAATTTACTTCAAAAATGAGAATAAGAAGCTTGCTACGATCAGTACAATTCCTCCACCAAGTCGTGATGATAACTGTGCGTATGCCATTAAGTCCATACGTTTTGCGGCTCCTAATACTGCTACGTCTCCGTTTCCTCCTCGGTTCGCCATGCAAAGTCCTGCTGTGATCGCAGAGTCGATTGGGTAGAATCCTACGAGCTGTCCGACTAACGCGGATCCTACAATTGCCCCGATTACAATGAATAATGCAATGATGACATTTGAGACTGTGCATGCTGCTACTAATTCTCCGAGGTCAAAGTCAAATCCAAGTCCTGCCATCATAACAACTGCACAGGCTTTGTTCATAAATTTCTGTAAACGTTTTGCTCCTGCTCGGATATTTTTTGGAATGACTCCTGTTGCTGATAAAATAACTACAAATAAGATCATATACGCATATTCATGAATTGGTGCTCCGGCGATTGTTGGTAAAATGGATCCGGAAAATAACTGTCCTAATGCATAGCTTCCAAAGATTACCATAATTGCTCCGCACATATCAGAAAATGTTGGTTCTGCTTCTTTTGCATCTTCTACATTAAATGTATTTTTACGAAGCAGTGTTTTTTTATCTCCAGTAAGTGATGGATGTTTCTCTCCTAATGCATTTAATAATGCTCCGGCAATAATTGACATGATATTTGCGATTGTTAAAATGATAATTGCAAATGCATAATAGCTGACTGCGGAATTTCCAGTAACTTTTTCATAAATCTCTGACATCGGAACTGCTCCGGCTCCATTTCCACCTCCCATAACAGGAAGTACATATCGAAGAATTACATTCACTGGTGAAATTCCAAAGAATAATCCTGCAAGTGCACCAAATGCCATTGCCGCGATCAGTCCACCAAGGATTGCTGGGAAATAACCTACAAATGATTTCAATAAGATTTTTTTCTCTAAAGATAATACAGATCCTGTGATCAGCACGATGATCCAGATTGTTGTAAATCCAACCGTATCTCCACCGATAAATTCATTGATTGGATCAATATAAACTTTTGGAATCAGTGATAACTGACGTATGATCGCTGTTCCAAAGAATGCTGCAAGTACACCACCACCGATGTATGTATTCCAGATTGGAAGTCGTTCTCCGATCTCAAAAAATACGACTCCGTATGCAATGATCAGAATCATAATACTTGCAAAATCTTTTCCGAGTGCTCCAAGATATGCGGCTGCAATAACGATCACACAACCGATTAAAGTAATATACCATGGTGCCCCATACAATTTTAGCCCTTCTTTTTTCTCAGACATATTTTTTCCTCCAGATTGTAAATTTTTTGTTACTAAATTTATCGTCTGGCGCGCGCTAAACTTTATGTTCTTATTATAAAATTTGGTACATGAAAAAGATAATCAAAAAGATTTATCTAATCATAGAAAAAAAGAATAGAGCTATAACTTATAGTTTGATGACGTAAGTTATTGGTAGAATATTCAAATAATCTACGCTATCGAAACCACTACGGGTGTGTATGTTGAACAGTATTAGATTACAAGTAAGTCTTTAGCAAACAGAAGGTTAAAAAGTGGTAAGCATTCCAATAAACTGAAGTTTGGAAGGCTCACAAGCTCACAAAGCCTCCTGTCTACAAAAACAAAAATCATCAGCCCGTACCGTATAACATACACACCCGTAGTGATTTGAATAGCCGTCCGTGTATATGAGAAAAACGAAATAATAGTATAAAGGATCCAGAACCATTGAAATTTTGCCGTCGTTTTGAACGGTTCGCAGCAAATTTGGTGCAATGTTTGAGCGAAGCGAGTTTTGCAAGGAAAATTTGCGAATCAGCGACCGTTCAAAACGGCGAGCATAAATTTCTGGTCTGGATCCTTTATATTATTATTTCGTTTTTCTCATATACATTTGAACGACTACCTTCAAATTACAATTTAAAACGCTGCTCTGAAGATTTCCACAATCTGTTCTTTCGTAGCCTTACGTGGATTAGTAACCTGGCAAACATCTTTCTTTGCGTTTTCTGCCATAATTTCAAAGTCTTTTTCCTTAACCCCTAAACTTCGTAAATTCTGTGGAATTCCTACCTGGCTGCTTAGCTGTCTGATGGCTGCGATGGCTTTTCTTGCGGCTTCCATTGTGGAAAGTCCGTCGATGTTTTCTCCCATGGCTTTGGCGATATCTCTGAATCGGTTTGCATTTCCGATTAAGTTAAATTCTTCTACGTGTGGTAATAAGATCGCGTTGCATACACCATGTGGAAGGTTGTAAAATCCTCCTAACTGATGGGCCATTGCGTGTACATATCCTAAGGATGCGTTGTTGAATGCGATTCCTGCTAAGTACTGTCCGTATGCCATCTTGTCACGGGCTTTCATGTATGTTCCGTTGGCCACTGCTTTTGGAAGGTACTGTGTGATCATTGTGATCGCCATCTGTGCAGCTGCGTCTGTCAGTGGGTTGGCATCTGTGGATACATAAGCTTCAATTGCATGTGTTAAAGCATCCATTCCTGTTGCTGCTGTTAATGATGGTGGCATTCCTACCATTAATTTTGGATCGTTGATCGCGATCTGTGGTGTAACTCTCCAGTCTACGATTGCCATTTTTACGTGGCGGCTTGTGTCTGTGATGATACAGAAACGTGTGATCTCTGATGCTGTACCTGCTGTTGTGTTGATCGCGATCATTGGACATAAAGGATTTGTGGATTTATCAACTCCTTCGTAGTCTCTGATGTTTCCACCGTTGGATGCGACTAATGCAATTGCTTTTGCACAGTCATGAGATGAACCACCACCTAATGAAATGATGGAATCGCATTCATTTTCGTTGAATACTTTTAATCCATCTTCAACGTTTGTATCTTTTGGGTTTGGCTCTGCACCGCCGAAGATTACGCTTTCAACGCCTGCATCTGTTAAAATCTTCTGAATATCTTCTGCCATTCCGCTTGTTGCAAGAAATGAATCTGTAACGATCATTGCTTTTTTGCCGCCTAAGCTTTGTAATAATGTTCCTGCTTCCTGTACAGAATCTTCTCCAAATAAGTTTCTTGTTGGTAAAAAGTAGTATGTTGTTGCCATTGTTTTTTCCATCCTTTCGTTTCTTGTTTTCTTTTGCTGTTTCATTTGATGGTCTTATCTTAACAACATATCTCCTTTCATCAAATGACCAAAACAATTTTAAATCTGGGTATCAGATAAATTTTTCTTAAGGATCTTTTCTAAACGATAGATGGCTTCTTTGATTTCTTCATCACTTGCATCTGTATAACGGAAAACCAGTGTATGCCTGTAAGATTCCTTGTCTTCTCTGCAATATTTAGACAGACACCGGATCTTAACTTTTTGTTTCTTTGCCTCTTTTACCAACTGTTTATCACTGATTCTGGTATCTACTTTTATCAGAAAATGTGTTCCGCTTTTTCCTCCATAGATTTCTGCTTTTGAGAAAATCTCTGATTGTTTTAGGGCTTTTAACAAACGGTTTCCCTGTTCCTGACAATATTTTTTCATCCTGCGCATATGCCGTTCAAAATATCCTGCATCTAAAAATTTTGCCAATGCATACTGTTCGCAGCTGCATACGGAATTAGAGTAAACACTTGCGATCTTTTTGTATTTTTCCATTAATTCTTTCGGAAGTACCATATAACTGATTCGAATGGATGGTGCAAGGCTTTTGCTGAATGAATTGATATAAATCACTCTTCCTGTCTCGTCACCACATTGAATTGCAGGGACTAATCTGGCATCATAGCGGTATTCACAGTCGTAATCGTCCTCTATAATATAACGGTCTGATTCTTCGTTTGACCATTTTAGTAACTCTTCTCTACGCTTTTTCGACATAGTAATCCCCAATGGAAAATGATGTTCTGGCGATGTATGGATGATCTTTGCATTACTTTCTTCTAAATCTCTGATCTTAATTCCTTCCTCATCCATCGCAATGCATTTCCATTTTAAAGAATAATCTTCATAAATGTGCCGGATTCTTTGATATCCTGGATTTTCCATGGCATATATCGAATCTTTTGGAAAAATCTTATATAATCTTCCGAATAAATATTCAATTCCAGCTCCGATCACGACACATTCTTCATCGACATTCATTCCTCTGCTTCGATAAAGATAATCTGCAATCGCCCTTCGAAGTTTCCTGATTCCTCGATAATCTGCTTTTTGAATCAGTTCTGTATCGTAATCGGTTAATACTTCTCTCATAATCTTCTTCCACATGGATACTGGAAATTTGTCGCATACCAGCTTATGTGCCGTAAAATCTACCACATAATCCTTTTGCTTCTCTTCTTTTGCTTTCTTCATTCTTTTGATCGATCTTATATCATCTTCGTAAACCTTCGCAACAAAATATCCTCTTTTTTCTTCCGAAACGATAAATCCTTCTGCCAAAAGCTGTTCATAAGCATTCATAACCGTCCGTACACTGATCTGGTTATCCTTTGCCAACGCACGTTTGGAAGGAAGCTTTGAACCTTGTACAAGGCGGCCATTTAAGATATCTCTCTTTAAAGAATTGTAGAGAAATTCATAGAGTGTTTTATCCTTTCGATCTGCAAAATCATAGACTAACATTGATTCATATCATCCCTTCCGTTTTTATTTTTATTGTAAAATGAAAGACTTGTTTATATTTATCCCAAATATTTTTGAACTGTTTATACTTTCTTTAGAATTGTTCATACTTTGTATATTGAATGAAGATGGGATTCTGCTATACTTAAAACATAGTTTTTCATATATATTTTTTAATCCTCTCTTTTCAAAAAAGTAACCGCCCACAAGATTTGTGAGCGGTCTTTTTATTGTATTTACTTTAATCTAAATAAATAAATTATACACTCCAGAAAATGCTACAATCGCTAATACTCCAAGTGCAATAAATGACACTGAAAATAATTCAATAAACATACGATTCTGTGGGAACTTCTCTTCTGCATCTTTCTGCTGTGATACTCCAGCCATGATCAATGCTCCGGTTGTTGATACTGGTGTAAATCCTGCGACCGTTCCTCCAATGACGATCACGGATACCAGTTCGATTGCGCTGACTCCAAGTCCGCCTGATAATCCTGCTGCCGTTGGAATCAATGTTGGAAATACGACTCCAAGTCCTGAGCTGAAGAAAGACATGATTCCTGCGACAACGCCCATGACCATTGCTGCGATCGTTTTGTTCATAACTTTTTCAAGAGCTGCTACCATGATATCAATTCCACCGGATACTGTAATAACATTCATTAAGATTCCGACTCCAAGCACCATTAAGATCACATTCCATGGAATTGCGGAAATTGCTTTTTTCTCATCGGCACATCCTAATACGATCAAAATAGATCCTACAAGAAATCCTGTAAATCCAACATTCCATGAGAAGAATAATGCTCCAACTGCAAGTACCACAAGTCCAAGAATAGATAACCACTGTTTAGGTTCAAAGCTTGGCAGCTTTTCTTTTGTTGTTGCCTCAACTTTCTCTACTTTCCATCCTTTATAGTAGATATATACTAATACTACACAGATTAGTGCTGTAAATGTCAGACAGATCATGATCGGAATTGTGTTTGCTTCTAATCCCTGTTGTTTCATTAATTCTCTTACAACGGCACTTTCTGGTGTTAATGGGCTCATTCTTCCTGACATAACTCCAAGGTCTCCGATGATTGCTGTCATGATCGGATTCACTCCTGCAGATACTGCAACTGGGATTGCAATGACTGGAATGATCGCCAAGGATGGAATTGCTCCAGGTCCGATCGCACAGACGATAAATCCTAAGATATACATAACAAATGGAATCAGATGTGTTTTTGTTCCGACAAGTCTTACCATCTTTCTTGCCAGAAGTTCAAGTGTTCCATTTCCCTGAATGATTGCAAATAAATAGGTGATTCCTACCATCTGAATAAATAGTGAAGAACTAAGTCCTGCGATCACTATTTTAATATCGACTTTATATACGATACTTAAGATCATAGAAAATCCGACACATAAAATTCCAACATTTGCATTTCTGGCAAATCCGATAACGATCGCCAGCAGTAAAACGATTAATGATACTAACCCTAAATTCATAAGTTTTTCCTCCCCTTATCTGAATGTGATACAAACTGGACTTCCTGTTTCAATGATATTCATTGTTGGAACCATCCATCCTGTGTTTTCATCAAATGTAAATTCGATGATTGTATCACTGTCTTCATTTGCCACATAACATTTTCCATTTGGTCCGAAACAGAAAAATCTTGGTGTCTTTCCAAGGCATGGGAAGAATCCTGTATTTTTCATATATCCTGTAAATGGGTCGATGCGGTAAACTGCCATGCTGTCTGTGTAGCGGTTTGATACAAGTACATACTGTCCGCTTGGATCAATCATAACTTCACTCGCATCGGAATATCCTGTCACGGTCTCTGGTACCGTTGTCAGCTCCTGTAATGCCTTCATCTTTCCTGTTTCTTCATCAAATTGGAAGTAAAGGACTTTGTTTCCTTTCTCTTCACACATGTAAAGCCATCTGTTATTTGGATGCATGGCTGCATGTCTTGGCTCGTCCCATGTTCTTGATAAAAACTTATCTGTCTCTGTAAATTCTCCTGTCTCATGGTTGTATTTTAGTGCTCTCATCTGTCCAAATCCATTGACACGTCCTTGTGCACATGCAAACAGATAATTCTTTTTCTGATCCCACAGACACTGATGGATCGTGGATACTTTTCCCTCTTCTTTTCCTTCGTAAGTAAAAGTTGCAACGATATCTCCTAAACTTCCATCTTTATTTCGTTTGATTGTATAGAGTGTTCCACCTTGAAGTGTTGCAACGATCACATGTTGATTTTCGGCATCAACTGCCACATCGACTGGGTTTTTACCTCCGATATCAATCGTATTGATGTGTTCTAATGTTCCATCTTCCAAAATCTTGTAAGAAGATACCAGTGTGAAATCTCCATGAACGCTGTAAAGATATTCTTTTGTATTATCAAAACACTGGAAACTTGGATTCTCCTCTGTCTTTAAACACTGAATCTCTGTCCATCTTCCATCTACTTCTGATACTTCATAAACCTTTAATCCTTCCCCTCTGGCGTTTCTTTCTTTTGTTGTTCTGCATCCTACATACACATATCCCATAATCTTAACTCCTTTTTCTTTTTTGGCTTTTTTCATCCGTTTCATTTCCTATGAATCTATTATAAGTCACTTTACATGTCAATAAAAAATTCATATTTGGACTATCTAAGTCATTCCGAAATGGAATATATATTTTTCGCAATAATTATCGGATATTGTATACAATATTGATATTTTTTCGATTTTCTATCAATCTACAAATAAAAAAAGAACCAACATTTTTAACGTGCTGATCCTTCTTTTGTTATTTTTCTTCCTGATAGAATTTCTCTACAAAATCAATAAAATCTACGATTGTCTGCGACTGATAGCATTTGTCAGAAAGCATCATCCAGACCTCTCTCTTGACAGGCTCTCCCTGCAGATCGTATGCCGGAATTAATTGGACTTTCTCTTCATTGATCTTCCAGTCGTTTCCGAATAAAAATGCAACTCCAAGGTCCTTTTCTACCATCTCGATGGCAATATCAATAAACGGAACATACTGCGATTCATGCGCTCTTGCCCCAAACTGGTTCTTCCACCACTGGTCTACAATCATCTCCACCATTGGATTTAGGAAAGATTTGATAAGTGGCATATCTTCGATCTCATCAATACTTACACCTTGTGGTGCTGCTATATATAAGTCTTCTGTAAATAGATGGATCTTCTTCCCAAGATAAGGATAGTCCCCGCAAACAATCCCAATATCTATTGTTCCATCCATCAAATGTCTTACAATGACATCACTAGAATTCGCTACAGTTTTAATTTGAAGTGCATTTAGGGCATCTGTATAGCCTTTTAAGAGGGATGGCATATGTAATTTGGCAAAGGAATTCGGCACTCCTATACGAAGGAGCTCTTTTGCCACATGTTTATGTGCAAAATGATCTTTAATCTCTTTCATAAAATCCTGTATGATATAAGATTTCTGTACAAGATACCGGCCTTCTTCCGTAAAAATGACACCTCGGTTACTTCTCTTTACAATCTCAATCTGCCATTCTTCCTCCATTGCCTTGATACGTTTTGTCACAGATGGCTGGGTCATGTATAGAAGCTCTGCTGTCTGTGTGATGCTGCGCTTCTCATAGAGAACCTCTAAAATTTTCCAATCTGAATCTCTCATGTTATTCCTTTTTCTAATGCTCTCAAACTTCTATTACTGTTCCAGTTTCAATTCTTTCTCGATATAATCGATAAATTGTTCTAGTGCCTGACTTCTTCTCTTGTTCTTTGAATATAAAAACCATGTATTTCGCATGACTGGACTACCATCTTTGTAGGTTAGTGGTGTCAAGCAAAGATTATATTCATTCTTAAAATTATAAGGCAGAAAACAGCATGCATAACCAAGGCCACTGTCGATCATCTGCCAGGCAAAATCAATGTATCCCGCAAATATACCTGATTTGCCTTTTTCTTTGAATCGTTCATCCCACCAACCCTGTAAAATCTCTGATGTTCTGTCATTCGTCTTATACTGAATTCTATGATACTTTGGAAGTTCATTGATATCCATAGGCTCCTTGGTTACCAGATATCCCTGGTTTTGCGCGATCAATACTTTATGTACCGGCCCTTCGTAATCCCCTCGGATAAATCCAACATCAATGGAACCTTCTAACATCTTTCGAAACAGTACATCACTTTGTTCATTGACGATCTCAAAGCTGGTGTTTTGACAGACTTCAGAATAACTTGACAGTACATCTGCAAGCGAATATTTACTGTATGTATAAGACGCTCCGATGACGATCTTGTTTTCTTCTGTGTCCTTCATTTCTTCAATGTGTTCTTTTGTTTCTTTTAAAAACTCTAGGTAGTATCCTGCCTGCTTGGCAAGATACGTACCTTCCTTTGTAAAAACCAAACCTTTGGGTGTTCGATCTACGATCGTCACATCAAATTCTTTCTCCATCTGCTGCAGTCGTTTGGTCAGGGATGGCTGCGTCATAAACAACATATTTGCAACCTTTGTAATATTCGGCTTCTTATAAAGCGCATATAAAATTTCCCAATCAGAATCTTTCATGAAATCACCCTTTTCTTCTATTGTACTTTATTTTGCTTCTCCTTTTGCAAGCTGTTCTTTTAAATAAGAAAGCTGTCCTCCACTTAAAACTACTTCTACTTCATTATCACTCAAATCAAGTGTAACTTCAAATGAAAAATCTTTTGTTTTGTCTTTGACTGTAACTTTTCTTGTTGGAATCTGGTCTAACAGGTTTTCAAATTCAATTTCATCTTCCTGATTGATTCTATCATAGTCTGCTGGATTTGCAAATAACATTGGAATAATTCCATGATTTACAAGATTTCCTTTATGGATACGTGCAATACTCTTTGCGATAACAGCTTTCACTCCAAGATACATTGGATTAATCGCTGCATGTTCTCTTGATGATCCTTGTCCATAGTTTTCTCCCCCGATGATCACGCTTCTTCCCATTTCTTTGGCTCTCGCTGCAAAGTCTGGGGCATATCTGTGGTAGCAATACTGTGACATCAGTGGAATGTTTGATCTCATACTTGAGAATTCTGCACTCGCTGGTGTGATATCGTCTGTAGAAATATTGTCTCCACCTTTTAAGCTGACTGGTACACAGAAATTCTGCTGTGGTTTTTCAGGAATTGGCAGGAATTTGATATTTGGTCCTTTGACGATCTCTACTTCTTTTGCTTCTTCTAATGGTAATGGTTTGATGATCATACTGTCATCAATCAGATATTCTTCTGGTTCATGAACTTTAGCAAGTTCTTTGACATCTTCTCCCATCACATCTTCCGCTGTTGCAAATGTTCCCATGATTGCTGTTGCTGCTGCACTTTCTGGGCTTACCAGATAGATATCTGCAGTTGGATTTCCTGCACGTCCCTTAAAGTTACGGTTTGATGTACGAACTGCAACTCCATTTGTAGGTGGTGTCTGTCCAATCGCACAGCAAGGTCCACAAGAGATTTCTAACATACGAACACCGGCCTGAAGCATGATATCGATGTACCCATCTCTTAATAATTCTCTGTAAGTCTGTTTAGATGCGATTCCGCATGTACAGCTGACATCATCATTGACATGATGTCCTTTAAATACCATGGCTGCTTTTGCAATATCAGAATAACTTGCGTTTGTACAGCTTCCGATAAATACCTGCTGCACTTTGCGTTTTTCTACTTCTTTTAATGGTTTTACATTATCTGGTTGATGAGGACAAGACATCATTGGAACTAATTCACTTAAGTTGATCTCAATCACTTCATCATATTCTGCATCTTCATCTGGAAGAAGTTCTACATAATCTTCTTCTCTTCCCTGTGCTTTTAAGAATCTGTGAACCTGTTCATCTGCAGGGAAGATGGATGTTGTAGCACCAAGTTCTGCTCCCATGTTAGAGATGGTTGCTCTTGCTGGGATCTCAAGGTCTTTCACTGCTGGTCCTGTATATTCATATACATTTCCAAGTCCACCTTTGATGGATACACGACGAAGCATTTCAAGAATGACTTCTTTTGTGTTGCATCCAGGTTTTAATTCTCCTGTTAATCTTACGTTGACGATGCGAGGCATCTTAAGTCTCATTGGAACTCCTGTCATTGCTGTTGCAACGTCCATTCCTCCAACACCGATACATAACATACCAATAGAACCACCGTGTGGTGTATGACTGTCACCACCCATGCTGATCTTTCCTGGTTTTCCAAATCTTGACACATGAACTGTATGGCAGATTCCATTTCCTGGACGAGATACATGAACTCCAAATTTCTTTGCTGCTGACTGCAGATAAATATGATCATCTGGTGTCATGTTGTTTACATACAGTAAGTTGTGGTCTAAGTAACTTACACTGCATTCTGTACGAATACGATCCAGTCCGATCGCTTCAAATGCAAGATAAGTCATAACCGCATTGATATCATGGGTAAGTGTCTGATCAACTTTGATAAACACTTCTTCTCCAGGAACCATGCTTCCTTTCACAAAATGTGACTCTAAAATTTTCTTAGTTAATGATTTTCCCATAGGGTGAACCTCCCGACAAAATTCTCGTTTTCTTTGATAGTTTTATTATAAATAGTACGGGTGGCTATCGTAAAATTGCTTCTATCCATGATACCATTCCTAAAAAGAATGGCAGAAAAAATAAAAACAGTTGTCTACCTAATTTAAAATTGGCAAATAACTGTTCTCATTTTATTTTTTCTGGATATGCTAAAAATTATATCATTTTATACTGGATATGCTTCTTCATTTCCTTCGGTTACGTCAACTTTCTTCTCCTGTGCATCACGGTACTTAAAATACTCCGTAGCAACCTGAGGGAATAAAGCATAACTTAATACATCTTCATCCTGTTCTTTATAAGCTTCCACTTCCTTTTCAAATCCAGGAAGTTCATCTTCGATCATGTCTGCGTAGCGGCATGTGATCGGTTGTTTATCTCCGATGCATTTTTTCTGTACTTCAGGATTGAATGGTTTTACTGTTGCTCCGTATTTCCCTTCAAGGATTTCTTTTGTCTCTTTGGTTACCATCTTGTAACGTTCTCCTGTCACGACGTTAAATACAGCCTGTGTACCAACAATCTGGGAAGATGGTGTAACCAGTGGGCATTCTCCGAGGTCTTTTCTTACTTTTGGTACTTCTTCTAATACCTCGTAATATTTGTCGGCGGCATGCTGGCTTTCTAACTGGGATGTGAGGTTTGAAAGCATTCCTCCTGGTACCTGATAAAGTAATGTTTTGATGTTTACTCCTAAGTTCTTTGGATTTAATAATCCAGAATCTATGGCTTCATCTCTGATCGGACGGAAGTAATCTGCGATCTCGGCTAATAATTTCTGATCTAATCCTGTGTCATATGGTGTATTTTTGAATGTTTCTACCATAACTTCGGTTGCTGGCTGTGATGTTCCCATAGAGAATGGGGAGATAGCTGTATCAATCACGTCAACGCCTGCTTCTACAGCTTTCATGTAAGTCATGGATGCCACACCAGATGTATAGTGTGTATGTAACTGGATTGGGATATCAACAGTTGCTTTTAATTCTTTTACCAGTTCTTCTGCTTTGTATGGTAACAACAAACCTGCCATATCTTTGATACAGATAGAGTTTGCTCCCATATCTTCGATTCGTTTTGCAAGGTCTTTCCAGTAATCTAAGGTATAAGCATCTCCTAATGTGTATGCCATCGCAACCTGTGCATGTCCTTTTTCTTTATTTGCTGCATCAACGGCTGTCTGTAAGTTTCGAAGGTCGTTCATACAATCAAAAATACGAATAATGTCAATTCCATTTGCAATGGATTTCTGTACAAAATATTGTACGACGTCATCTGCGTATGGACGGTATCCTAAGATATTCTGTCCTCTGAATAACATCTGTAATTTTGTGTTTTTAAATCCATCTCTGAATTTTCTTAATCTGTCCCATGAATCTTCTTTTAAGAAACGCAGGGATGCATCAAATGTTGCTCCACCCCAACATTCTACGGAATGGTATCCGACCTGATCCATTTTATCGATGATCGGCAACATCTGCTCTGTCGTCATTCTTGTGGCGATCAGAGACTGATGCGCATCTCTTAAAATCGTTTCTGTAATTTTTATTGGTTTTGCCATAATATTTTCCTCCTTACACACCAAAGATCGCCATAAATGTACCTGCTGCAACCGCTGTTCCGATAACTCCGGCTACGTTTGGTCCCATTGCATGCATTAATAAGAAATTGGTTGGATCTGCTTCGGCTCCGACTTTTTGTGATACTCTGGCTGCCATTGGTACTGCGGATACTCCTGCAGAACCGATCAGTGGATTGATCTTTCCTCCAGATAGTTTACACATCAGTTTTCCAAATAAGACTCCACCTGCGGTTCCTACTGCAAATGCAACAAGTCCCAATACTACAATCTTAAGTGTTGCAATATTTAAGAAGTTTTCTGCACTTGTAGATGCTCCAACGGATGTTCCAAGTAAGATAACAACGATGTACATCAATGCATTGGATGCTGTCTCTGATAACTGTTTGACAACACCACATTCACGGAATAAGTTTCCGAGCATCAGCATACCAACTAAAGGAGCAGTTGTTGGAAGAATCAGGCAGACAACGATCGTGATAATGATCGGGAACAGGATTTTTTCTGTCTTTGATACTGGACGTAACTGTTCCATTTTGATCTTTCGTTCTTCTTCTGTTGTTAATAATTTCATGATCGGTGGCTGAATGATCGGCACCAGTGACATATAAGAATATGCCGCTACCGCGATCGGTCCCATAAGTCCTGTCTGATGTAATTTCCCAGCAAGGAAGATAGATGTTGGTCCGTCTGCTCCACCGATAATTGAGATTGCTGCTGCCGCTTTTCCATTAAATCCTAAGAAAATAGCTAAGAAATACGCACTGTAAATTCCAAGCTGTGCAGCTGCACCTAAAAGGAAACTCTTAGGATTAGCGATCAATGGTCCAAAGTCTGTCATCGCTCCGACTCCAAGGAAGATCAGAGATGGAAGAATGCTCCATTCATCTAAAATATAAAAATAATGTAATAATCCACCTACACCATTGGATGTACTTGCTGGATCTGCCATAATATCTGGATAAATATTGACAAGTAACATTCCAAATGCGATTGGTACTAATAGCAATGGTTCAAATCCATGCCGGATCGCAAGATATAAAAATACCAGTGCGACTAAGATCATGACATAGTTTCCCCATGTCAGATTAAAAAATGCAGTAGAGTGGATCAGATTCGATAAAGTATGTGTAATATTAGCCATCAAATCCCTCCATTCTAATTCATTGTAGCTAAGACAGCTCCATTTTCAACTTCATTTCCCTGTGAAACTGCGATACTAGCGATCGTTCCATCCTGAGGTGCAACAACTGGGATTTCCATTTTCATAGATTCTAAGATCACAACGGTATCCCCAGCTTTCACTACCTGTCCCTGAGATACTTCAACTGCGATAACTTTTCCTGGTACAGAAGATTTGATTTCAATGCTTCCTGCATTTCCTGCTGGCTGTGGTGCTGCCTGCTGTGTTTTTACTGGCTGTGGTGCAGGTGCTGCGCTTTGTTGTACTGGTGCTGCTCCATTTCCTGCTGTTTCTTCAACTGTAACGTCATATACATTTCCATTCACTGTAATTCTATAACTTTTCATTGTATCTCCTCCTGATCTACCATTGATTTCTGTGTACTTTTTTAATTGAACGGACAATATACTGTCCCGGATCTCCGCCTTCTGAAGCGGCGATCGCTGCCGTGATCACTGCGATTAATTCCAGATCATCGGCTAGATTCGTTTTTTCTTCTACTGGTACTGTTTCCTGTACTTTTTCTTCTTTTACCGGCTCTGATGTTTTCTTTTTTGTAAGTTTATCTTCAATTACTGAAATAAAACGAAACAGATAAATGAGAAAACTTAATGAGACTAGTACAAAAAATACAATAGAAACACCCATGATCGTGTTACTTACTGCTGCACCCATATGTTTCCTCCTTCTTTAAAATGCATTATGTTTTTTTGGTATCTGCATTTCTCTTTTCGTATATAACATTTCAAAAGCACCGATCACATATTTTCTTGTATCCTGTGGATCGATCACTGTATCAACATATCCACGTCTTGCTGCGCTATCTACATCTGACTGTAATTTTTCATATTCCTGTGCTTTTTCTTTTAATACATCTGCATCTGCCCCTGGATTCATGATCTTGGCTGCCATATCTGCTTCCATCATTCCGATCTTGGCATCTTCCCATGCATATACAAGATCTGCTCCAACTGCTTTACTATTCATGGATACATAAGCACTTCCAAAGGCTTTCTTTGTGATCACATTTACTTTTGGAACACTTGCCTGTACAAACGCACCTGTCATTGTTCCAACCGCCTGTGCCAGTTCTTTTTCCTGTTCAAGATCTGCAGCATATCCTGTCACATCCGTAAAAGTTAAAATTCCAACACCAAATGCATCGCATAATTTCACAAACGATGCTGCTTTTTTTGCTCCCTGGGCGCTGATCTTTTCTTCTTTATTTGCAACACATCCAACAGTTTCTCCATCCAAACGGATAAATCCGATTGCCATGTCAGTTCCATAATCACTCTTTAGTTCTATAAACTCTTTCTCATCTGCAACTTGTGTAAGAATTTCTACAGCATCTGCTGTTTGAACATTTCCACAAAGACGATTTAAGTCATCCAGACAATCTTTGATCTTACTCTGATCTTTGTAATTTGATGGGAATAGTCCTGTTAACTTCTTAATCTGAGCAAAAACTTCTGCTTCATTTCCAACAAAATCAACGATTCCGGCTTCTTTGCTCTGGAATGCAGCGCTTGCACTGTTTAATACTTCTTTTCTGTTTCCAGTGATCGCGTTCGGTGCATTTACAAACAGCTGTCCGCTTTCTTCCATCAATGTAAAGTCTGTCAGTGTTGGGAATACTGCAAGACCTCCTCCACAGTTTCCAAAGATTGCGCTGATCTGTAAGATTACTCCGGATGCCTGTGCCTGTTTCTTGTAAATCTCTCCAAATGCATGAAGTGCATCTGTTGATTCCTGCAGGCGGATTCCTGCACAATCGATCATACCGATCACTGCAACACCTGTTTTCATTGCCAGATCATATAAGTTTGCGATTTTTCTGGCATGCATTTCTCCAATGGAACCACCAAGTACGGATGCATCCTGACTGTATACATAGACTGGACATCCATCGATCAAGCCATAACCTGTTACAACACCATCAGATGGAGTCTTGATCTCTTCCAATTGAAAATCTGTGCTTCTGGCTGTCACTGCCTGTCCGATTTCTACAAAACTGCCTTCATCCAGTAATGTATAAATTCTCTCAACTGCTTTTCCTTTTGATTTATTTTCCATAAAAAGCCTCCTTTTCTTATCCTTTCGTATCTTCTTTTTTCCACGGTAATCTGACTGGTTCAAATAATTTCTTTAGTTCTTTGACCATTGTGTTTTTATTTGAATCTTCCACGAGAACATCACTCTTTCCCGGAATACTTCCAAATGTGGTGATCTTATGGATTCCCATATCATTTGCAAGATATCTGGTCATGCGTTCTCTTGTTACCTCTTTCTCATAAATCTTTATGTAAGAATATCCCGGATAATGACTGGATTCATAAGAAATCATTTTATATTCATCCGGCCGTATCTTTGTCTTTAGACGTTCATAGATTCCTCTGATCTTCTCTGTCTGATCGATCATCATAAAATAGACAACCTCTTCCCCTTCTGGAAGATTTCTTCTTACATAATTGCGGTGTGGTGATCTTCTCATCTGTTTATAGATCTGGGTTTCTGCTTCATTTTCCAGATGATGATAATAAATGATCAATACATCTTCCACAACGACATTGATAAAAAAGTTTACATCTTCTTTTCTTAAGATGTCAATGATCTTTTCTGCCTGATTGTACGACATCGGATATGTTTTTAAATAACGATTTTCGTTAAGATCATACAGTACCGCACCGTCCATTGCTATGATCGGTAGTTTCAAATGAATATCTGACAGCGATTCCATAACAGATGCCGGTGTCTTGATCGTTGCAACTGTAAAATTAGCTCCGGTATCAATGATCCTGTTTAATTCTACTTTGCTGTAATCAGTCAACGGCTCCCTGCCTGTCAACAAGACATCTTCAATTCCTGAAACATACAAAACATCTGTATTTTTCCCTCTTGGCAAGTGAACTGTATTGACGATCAATGCAAGAAATACACCGATCAGTGTATCAACAACCCTGTTTAATACAAAAATAAACGGGTGTGCATCTTCAATATGCATCACTACGATACTTAAAAATACAACACAAGAAAAATAAGAATTATTTTTGCAATTCAGTACAACCGTTGAATAGATAACAACTCCGGTAAATACTGAGATCAGCATGTAATTCAAAAATGTTCCAATGATCTGTCCATCCAGTACATAAATCTGGATCATGATCACAAGAAATCCCCAAAATGCTCCGATCAATGTTCCAATACTTCTCTTCTTCGCCATCTTTAAACTGCTTGAACGATACGGCTGCATACATTGAAGTACCGCAAGTGCTGAATAAAATGGAATTCCCTGACATCCTCGTAGAAAATAAACCACAAAGCACA
>OLPS01002262.1_pt1 | contig 17820 bp, 10 predicted proteins | sample 1673071 | NCBI WGS metagenome assembly OLPS01 (sample SAMEA3136752, study PRJEB25190) | human gut metagenome | reverse complement strand
ACCGGCATCATCATGGGTGCCAATATTGGTACGACTGTGACGAGCTGGATTGTGTCGATGAGTGAGTGGGGCGAGGTGTTAAAGCCAGAGTTCTTTGCACCGGTTCTCTTCGGTATCGGCGCATTCATCACGATGTTTGCGAAGAGCCACAAGAAAAAAGAGGGTGCCGAAGTCCTGATCGGTTTTGCACTCCTGTTTATCGGTCTTTCTTTCATGTCTGGTTCGATTGAGCCGTACCGGGATGCGCCGATCTTCTCCGAGTCCTTCCGGGTACTGGGACAGAATCCACTTTTAGGTATTTTAGTCGGTCTGGCAGTTACCGCAATCATCCAGAGTAGTTCCGCGTCCGTCGGTATTTTACAGATGCTGGCGATCAACGGCATGGTAAACTGGCAGTCAGCAGTCTTTATTACATTGGGACAGAACATCGGTACCTGTGCGACCGCGCTGTTATCTTGTATCGGTACGACCCGTACGGCAAAGCGTGCGGCGGTCATTCACCTTCTGTTCAATGTGACGGGTGCAGTTGTATTTGGCGTCGCTTTATACATCGTGTTTATGATGAATCCGGAGCTTGCGATGACGCGTGCGGACAGTGTGGGAATTTCGATTTTCCATACGATATTTAACGTTGTCAACACCTGCATTATGTTCCCGTTTGCTGGTTTCCTGGTAAAGGCATCGGATGTGATTGTTCCGAAGCCGAAGGAGACAGAGAAAGAGTGGTCGGCAAACAGTGTCGAGACCGAGATGATCCGTCACTTAGACGACCGTATCCTCGAAACTCCGTCCTTTGCGATTGAGACGGCGTGCAACGAGGTTGTCAACATGGGTAAGGTAGCGGTTGCCAACCTAAAAATAGCGACAGCAGCCTTGGTGGATGCAGATGATAATTTCTGTGAACAGGTATTTGAAAATGAAGAGACGATCGACCGCATGGAGAAAATGCTGACCGAATATCTCTTAAAGATCAACAACCTCTCCTTGAATGATGAACAGCATCTTCTCGTTAAGAATATGTATTATACAATCGGTGATCTTGAACGTGTCGGTGACCACTGTGAAAACTTAGCAGAGCTTGCCAAGAAACGGATTGAGAATGTGAATATTGATTTCTCGGATCTGGCTCTGAAAGAGCTGCGGACGATTGCAGATGCAACGCTTAAATCGGTCGAGGCGTCCGTGGAGGCGCGTCAGGCGCATGATATGCAGAAAGTACGTCAGACTGCCCGCTGGGAGGAAGAGGTTGACAATATGGAAGAAGAGATGCGCGAGAGCCATATGAACCGTCTTTCCAATGGAGAATGCAAGATTGAGGGCGGTGTTATCTTCCTGGATGCACTGGCAAATTATGAGAGAATCGCGGATCATGCCAAGAATGTAGCTGGCTACGTAAAGGAAGAGATGCAGTAATGAAATATCGGATATATGTGATTGAGGATGATGAAAATATCCGGAATCTGATCTGCGTGGCACTGGAAAACTTCGGTTACTGCGCCAGCGGATTTGAGACGGCAGAGGAAGCGCTTGACAGCCTTTCGGCCCTGCTCCGGAGAGGCAGGGAGGCGCAGCGGGAGTATCCGGCGATGTTTGTATTCGACTGGATGCTGCCGGGGATGGACGGCATGGCGGCGATCCGCAAGATCCGGGAGATGCCGGACTTTTCCGCAGCCCCGGTCCTGATGCTGACGGCAAAGGATCGTGAGATGGATATTGTACAGGGACTTGACAACGGTGCTGACGACTACATGACGAAACCGTTCGGTATTCTGGAGCTTTCGGCGCGCGTCAGAAACCTTTTAAAGCGGGTGGAACCTGCAAAAGAGGAGGTTTCCAGCCTGACGATCGGTGAAGTCAGCATCAACCGGGAGACGCGGGAGGTGATTGCCTGCGGCGACCGGACGGAGCTGACGCTCAAAGAATTTGAACTTTTAACATATCTCATGGAACATATCAACCGGGTGGTGACGCGCGACGAGCTTCTCGACCATATCTGGGGCTATGACTATGATGGGGAGACGAGAACGCTGGATATGCACATCAAGACACTCCGGCAGAAGCTGCATGACGCCGGAGCCCAGATCAAGACAGTGCGCGGCGTGGGCTATCGGTTTTTAAAGGAAAAAGAAGCGGGAAAGTGATGAAACGATGCGAAAAGCGATTTTGACGAAATTTATTCATCTGTTATTCCTGGCGCTGGTTCTGAATACATTTATCGCTCTGGTGGTTACCAGCAGTGTATTGCTCAAACGGTCAAGGGAGGACATGCATTTTGCATTGGAATCCGTTGACCGTATGTTGGATTATACGGGAAATGTGGAAGAACAGCTGATGGATTTGAGCGACCTTACGAACGACAATAATAGCCGTTATACGCTGATCCGGATGGATGGCACGGTGGTGGCTGATACGGAAGTAGCGCAGGTAAATCAGATGGAAAATCATCTGGAGCGCAAGGAAGTGAAGGATGCGCTGGCGACGGGCTATGGATATTCGGTGCGCCGTTCCGGAACGTTAGGAATGCAGATGGCGTACGCGGCGATCCGTTCATCGGACGGCAAATACATACTGCGTCTTTCTGCCTGTTCAACCGGTTTGGGTGAATATATCCTGATGTTGATTCCGGCCGCTTTTTTGAGCTTTGGAATAGCTTTTTTTGCATCGGCAATGGAGGCGGAACGGTTTTCCCAGTCAATCACGCGTCCTTTGCAGGAAATTTCCAGCGAAATGGTGCGGATGGATGACGACTACACGCGTTTTCAGTTTGAAAAATGCCCGTATGAGGAGATCAATGTCATCGCGGACACGACGACGCGGATGTCCCGGAATATGAAGAAATATCTGGAGCGCATTGAGAAAGAAAAACAGATCCGGCAGGAGTTTTTCAGCAATGCATCGCATGAGCTGAAAACACCGATCACTTCGATCCGCGGTTATGTCGAGCTTTTGGAAAGCGGCATGGCACAGGATCCGGACACGGCACGTGATTTTCTGGGACGCATAAAAAAAGAGGCAATGCGGATGACGAACCTGGTGGATGATATTTTGATGATCTCCCGTCTGGAATCGCGCGGTGCGAAAGCAGATATTGTGACAATCCGCACGGTGGAACTGCTGGAGGACAGCCTGTCTTCGATTGCCGCGCAGGCGGCGTCGCGCGGCATCACAGTCCATAAAGAGTGCGAGAATTTCACGATTCGTGCCGATCTGCGCCAGATGCAGGAGCTGTTTAACAATCTGTTGACAAACGCGGTCAAGTATAACAACGAGGGCGGCGAAATCTGGGTGCAGGTCAAGCACTGGGGCGCGGATATGATACTGACGGTCCGCGACACCGGCGTCGGCATCCCGGCGGAGAGCCAGAGCCGTATTTTTGAGCGGTTTTACCGGGTGGATAAAGGGCGCAGCCGCAAACAGGGCGGCACCGGGCTTGGTCTTTCGATCGTCAAGCATATCGTGAATTTTTATCATGGAAGCGTGAAGGTAGAGTCGGAAGTCGGAAAAGGTTCAACGTTTACGGTGAAACTGCAGATCGCGGAAGCAAAATAAAAAAGAGTCAACCTAAATTCCCTATAAAATAGTGGAATTTTAGGTTGACTCTTTTTGGAGTTTGTAGTATGATTGCTTTAAAGCGTAACAGTTCAGCTCTTTAAAGTGAAAAATAAATCATGGTTTGATGCATAAGAGGAAAATCTGTTACATACGTTGAAAAGGTTCAGGAGGATGATATTATGAGAAAGACAAAGAAATTAGCAGCCCTGATGCTGGCTGGCGCGATGGCGGCATCCCTGGCAGCCTGCGGAGGACAGACAGCAAGTACGGACACGACAGCAGCGGAGTCCGCAGACGGAGAAGAAAGCAAAGAGGCAGAGCAGACAGCAGACGGCGAGACCTATAAGATTGGCGTATTACAGCTGACCCAGCATGTGGCACTGGATAAGACCAATGAGGGCTTCGTGGCAGCGCTGGACGATGCAGGCATCAAATACGAGATCGACCAGCAGAATGCAGCTGGCGAGCAGTCTGCATGCCAGACGATCGCAGAAAAACTGGTCAACGATAAAGATGATTTGATTTTTGCAATCGCAACCCCGGCAGCACAGGCAGTTGCAGGTGTGACCGATTCGATTCCGATTCTTGTCAGCGCTGTTACCGATCCGGCGGCTTCCGGTCTGGTAGAGAGCAACGAGGTTCCGGGCGGCAACGTATCGGGTACTTCTGATCTGACTCCGGTTAAAGAGCAGATTGATCTGATGCAGCAGATTATTCCAGATGTAAAAAAGGTCGGACTTCTGTATTGCAGCGCGGAGGCAAACTCCGTTCTTCAGATTGACATGGCGAAAGAAGCACTTGATACAGCTGGTATTGAGTATGAAGATTACACCGTTTCCAATTCCAATGAGATTCCTACCGTTGTAGAATCTATGGTTGGCAATGTAGACTGTGTATACACACCAACCGACAACATGATCGCGGCTGGTATGGCAACCGTAACGATGGTAACAAATGAGAATAAACTTCCGGTTATCTGCGGCGAGAAAGGCATGGTAGATGCAGGCGGTCTTGCTACTTACGGTATTGATTACTACCAGTTAGGTTATATGACCGGTGAGCAGGCCGTTAAAATCCTGACTGAGGGCGCCGATATTTCTAAGATGCCGATCGGTTATCTGGACGCTTCCAAGTGCGAGCTGAGTGTCAATGAAGAGACAGCAGAGACGCTGGGAATCGATGTATCTGGACTTGAGAAATAAAGAGTACCAGAAAGACCTAAACTTCAAATGAGATGGACTGTCAGATCAGAAGCATAAAATAAATATGCCGATCTGGCAGTCTTTACAGTTAATCAGATGAAGAAAATACGAAACACGGGGAGGTAAAAGATTGAGCGGTTTATTAGTATCCCTGCAGGGCGCGGTCGCACAGGGCGTTCTTTGGGGAATCATGGTATTGGGAGTTTATATTACATTCCGCCTGATGGATATCGCGGATATGACAGTAGACGGAAGCTTCGCGTTGGGCGCCTGCGTTTGTGCAGTCCTGGTAGTCAACAAAGGAGTAAATCCGGTGCTGGCACTTTTAGTTGCAGCGGCAGCCGGTGTCGTGGCTGGTGCGGTAACGGGTATTCTTCATACTGTATTTGAGATACCAGCGATTCTGGCAGGAATTCTGACTCAGATTTCCCTCTGGTCGATCAACCTCCGGATCATGGGAGGAAAGAGCAATCTGCCGCTTCTGAAAGTTAAGACACTTATCAGCGGGCTGGCTGCTTCCTTCGGGATGACCCAGGCACAGGCATCGATGATCGTTGGAATTGTGCTGGCTGTGGCGGCTATTCTGTTTCTTTACTGGTTCTTCGGAACCGAGATCGGAAGTGCGATGCGTGCAACCGGTAACAACGAGGATATGGTGCGCGCGCTGGGCGTGGACACCCGTATGACGAAGCTTTTATCCCTGATGGTCAGCAACGGCCTGGTCGGTCTTTCCGGCGCACTCGTCTGCCAGAGCCAGAAATATGGTGATGTTGGAAGTGGTACCGGTGCTATCGTCATCGGTCTGGCGGCGATCGTCATCGGCGAAGTCCTGATGGGACGATTGACCTCTTTCTATTGGAAACTGACCTCCGTGGTTGTCGGTTCGGTCATTTACTTTGTGATCCGTGCGGTTGTACTCCGCATGGGTATGGATGCAAACGACATGAAGCTGCTCTCTGCTGTCATTGTAGCACTGGCACTCTGTATTCCGGTAGCACTCGCTAAATACCGGCTGAGAAAAGATTATTCAGAAGGGGGGGAGGAGTAATGCTGACGATAACAAATGTAAAGAAAACTTTTAATAAAGGAACTGTTAATGAGAAAAAAGCCTTAAACGGTATCAACTTACACCTGGCACCGGGCGATTTCGTGACGATCATCGGCGGAAACGGTGCTGGAAAATCCACCATGTTAAATATGATCGCAGGCGTATATCCGATCGATTCCGGTAAAATCGAGATCGACGGCGTAAACATATCCAGAGAACCAGAATACAAACGCGCTAAATATATCGGCAGAGTCTTCCAGGATCCGATGCGCGGCACCGCCGCCAATATGGAGATACAGGAAAATCTTGCCATGGCACTGCGCCGCGGCAAATCCAGAGGACTCGGCTGGGGCATCAAAAAGAATGAAAAGGACTTCTACCGTGAGGCATTGGCACAGCTCGACCTGGGGCTTCAGACCCGTATGACCAGCAAAGTGGGCTTACTCTCCGGCGGACAGCGCCAGGCGCTCACCCTTCTGATGGCAACCCTCCAGAAGCCAAAGCTCCTTCTTTTAGATGAACATACCGCCGCCCTCGATCCCAAAACAGCCCGCAAAGTCCTCGATCTCACCGAAAAGATCGTAGACGAACAAAATCTGACCGCGCTTATGGTTACCCATAACATGAAAGATGCGATTCAGATCGGCAACCGTCTGATTATGATGCACGAAGGTCGGATTATCTACGATGTAGCAGGGGAAGAGAAGAAGAATCTGCAGGTAGAAGACCTGTTAGAGAGATTTGAAAAGGTAAGCGGAGAAGAATTTGCGAATGACCGTATGATGCTTGCCAAATAAGCAGGGGGTATAAGATTTGAAGGCTTTTATCAAAATCATTAACCGATAACAGACAAAAAGTATACGGAATGAAAAGTGGGTCAACAAATTAAAAACCACGACTATAAGTGAGAAAGAATGCCCTCCGGCGGCGCGAGCGGTCGGAGGGCATTCTCCTCTCCCATATTTCCAACTAATTCCCCCTTTCACGACTTAACCGTTTATCTACAACTTAACACTTCTGTAATAATTCATTTATAGAAAATTCATTTTTTCCTCCACATCCTTCCTTGGCAATTCCCTACGAATATGATAAAATAAAAATTACGTTTAAGATATTAAGTCATAATTTCAAGAAAAATCAGGAGCGATCCATATGTTAGAAGAAGAAAATAAAAAAGAAACGCAGGAGTCAGAACAGGTGCCAGCGGCGGAGCGGATTCAAGAGCCGGAAGCAGTTCAGAGTCAGGAATCAGAGCCAGCTCAGGATCAGACACCAAATCCGGTCCGGGAATCCGCGGGACATTCGCGCAGGCGCCAGGGCGAAGATAAGAGTCAGAACCTTCGCTTCGGAGTGATAGCAGCAGGAGTGGTAATTGTTCTTGCAGTTGCAGCATTTGCAGGCAAGTCCCTGCTCAGCCGTCAGGCGGGAGCCGGAACTGCAAAGAATGGGGCGGCGACAGCATCAGAGCTTTCGAAGGACGAGGCATCCGAAGAGTCCAGAGCGGAGGAGATCAAAGAGAAAGAAGCAGTGGTAGCTTCCTATAAAAATCTGGGTATCGTGCAGGTGTCCGGTTATCTGAATATGCGTGAGACGGCGAGCACGGACGGCAACATCATCGGAAAGCTGATGGGCGACAGTGCGTGTGAGATCGTGGATGATTCAACCGAAGGCTGGTATCAGGTCGAATCTGGCGGTATTTCTGGTTATATCAGCTCAGAGTTTGTTCTGACCGGGGATGAGGCGAAGAAAAAAGCGTTGGAACTGGTTGAAAAGCGGGCGCTCATCACGGCAGATTCCCTGAACATCCGAAAAGAGCCGAACACGGAGTCTGAGGTTGTCGGTCAGGCATTGAAAAATGAGCGCTATGTGGTCGAGGGTGAGCCGGAGAATGGCTGGATTCAGATTTCGAGCGGTTATATTTCTACGGATTATGCGGAGATCAAATACGCACTCAATGAGGCGCGGAAGCTGGATATGCGTGCGATGGTGCTGAATTTATACAAAAATCTGGGTATTTCCAGTGTGGATAATTACTTGAATGTGCGCGATCAGCCAAGTGAGGATGGCAATATCATCGGTAAGATGACGAGCAAGTCTGCCGGAGAGATTCTGGAGACGAGCGAGGACGGCGGCTGGTATAAGATCCAGTCGGGTCCCGTCACTGGATATGTGAAGGCGGAGTATATCCTGACAGGAGATGCGGCGAAGCAGGAGGCGATGGAGGTTGCAGAACTGATGGCGATCGTTTCAACCGACCGCCTGAATGCCCGCACGGAGCCGAGCACGGATGCGCCGATCTGGACGCAGATCTCTAACAATGAGCGTTACGACGTTATAAGCCAGCAGGATGGCTGGGTCGAGATTGCGCTCGATACGACGAGTGCGTATGTGGCGACTGATTTCGTAGATGTGCGTTATGCATTGCCGGAGGCGATCCCATTTACCCCATTAAAAGAAAAGGAATCCTTGCGGACCCAGATTGTCAACTATGCGCTTCAGTTTGTCGGAAACCGTTATGTCTGGGGCGGTAATGACCCGCATTCGGGTGTGGACTGTTCTGGTTTTACAAAGTATGTATACAGCCATGTGGCGGGCGTGTCCCTGCCGCGGGTGTCCCGGGAACAGGCGCGGACGGGTACGAAGATTGATTCTTCGAAGATGCGTCCGGGCGATCTGATTTTCTATACGAATCGCAAGGGAACGGTCAACCATGTGGCGATGTACATTGGCAATGGTCAGATCGTCCATGCGGCGAGCCGGAGAAGCGGCATCAAGATTTCTACCTGGAATTACCGGAATCCGTACCGGATTGTCAATATGCTGGGAGACTGATAGGGAGAGGATAAGATGGAAGAGCAAAAGACAGAAGATTATAAAGAACGCCTGCAGAAAGCACGTCAGAGACGAAATGGCAAAGATCCGATGCACTGGTTCATGATCGGGGGCTGTGCTGTCATTGTGGTGCTGGCTCTGGTTATCATCGTGAAGCTGGCACAGGGCGGCACGTTCGGAGGTTCTGGAAACGCCCGGGTGGCATCGGCATCCGAGGCAGAGGCGCAGGAAACCGTGATCGGAGAGACGCTGCCGGAGGATGAGGAACAGGCAAAAGAGGACGAAGAAAAGAAGAATGTAGTCGAGTCCTACCAGAATCTGGGTATTGTGGATGTATCTGGTTATCTTAATATGCGTGAGAGCGCCAGCACGACCTCCGATGTCATCGGCAAGCTGATGGGCGGCAGTGCGTGCGAGATTCTGGACGATTCGCAGGAAGGCTGGTATCAGGTATCTTCCGGCGGTCTGGAGGGCTACATCAGTTCAGAATTTGTACAGACCGGCGAGGCGGCAAAAACAGAGGCATTTGAGCTGGTCAAGAAGATGGCGGTCATCACGACTGACAAGCTGAATATCCGGAGTGAGCCGAGTGAGGACGCGCAGGTGCTGGAACAGGCGCTGAAAAATGAGCGTTATTCCATTGTCAGCGAGCAGGACGGCTGGATTCAGATCAGCGGGGGCTATATTTCAGCGGATTATGTGGATGTGCGCTATGCGTTAAATGAAGCGCGTAAGCTGGATCTGCGGACGATGGTTCTCAATATGTATGACAATCTGGGTATTTCCAATGTCAATAACTACTTAAATATCCGCGTGGAGCCGAAGGAGGATGCGAAGATCATCGGTAAGATGACGAGCAAGTCCGGTGGTGAGATTCTGGAAACGACCGAGGATGGCGGCTGGTATAAGATCAAGTCCGGTCCGGTTACCGGCTATGTTAAATCCGAATTTATTCTGACTGGAGAGGCGGCGAAGCAGGAGGCACTGCAGGTTGCACAGCTGATGGCGATCGTATCAACTGACCGTCTGAATGCCCGTACGGAGCCGAACACGGACGCGCCGATCTGGACGCAGATTTCCAACAGCGAGCGGTATTCGGTTATGAGCCAGCAGGATGGCTGGGTGCAGATTGCACTGGATGAGACGAGTGCCTATGTAGCAACTGAATTTGTCGATGTCCGGTATGCGTTAAATGAGGCGATCGAGTTTACACCGGTTGAGGAGACACCGGAGCCTGAGACCAAGGCGGCGAGCAGCAAGGGAGGCTCTGGAAGCAAGAGCAGCAGTAACGGTGGTTCTGGCAGCCAGAAAGCATCTTCAAGCGGCTCCTCCAAGCGTGCGCAGATCGCAAACTACGCGACTCAGTTCCTTGGAAATCCGTATGTATGGGGCGGTACCAGCTTGACAAATGGTACGGATTGTTCTGGATTTACGATGTCGGTTATGGCACACTTCGGCGTCGGCCTGCCGCATCATTCGGGTTCCCAGGCGGGAGCAGGAAGAAGTATCAGTTCTTCCCAGATGCGTCCGGGTGATCTGATCTTCTACACAAACAGCGGTGGAACGATCAACCATGTAGCACTCTATATCGGCGGCGGGCGCGTGTGCCATGCGTCGAATGCAAGGGATGGTATCAAGATTTCCACCTGGAATTACCGTACCCCGGCGAAGATCGTCAATGTACTGGGCGATTAATTCCATGGAAAGTCAATAAAAAATATTTGAAAGAGAGCAGGGAGAAAAGGCAGCTTTTCCCAGCTCTCTTTTTTCTGTTTCATAGGAAATTGTGTCCTATGAAATAAAAAACGCTCCGCGAGGATGCGCACTCGCGCGAAGCAGAAACATGTCGCAAGTGACCGCGCGAGACGCCCGAATGTGCCAAGGCACATCCTTGTTTGTATAAAAAGCGGTTTCAGTGAATAAAGATAATAGGAAGACAGAATACTAAGAATGAATTAGGCAGTTGAGAAAAAACATTGAATCCGCGTGTAAGATGGAAAGAGCGCAGAAAAGAGGAAAATATGATTCGGGCAAATCGTGAAAACAGGGAATGGGAAAATGAAGCGTGGGACAAGCAGGCAGATAAGGTGGGAGAAAGTCGGGAACAGGCGCAGGAGGATCCGATTCAGAAGCGTGAAAATGGACAGACGGATATTACGGGAAAGAATGGCAATCACATTGAATTAATCTCGATCATCGGAGAGATAGAGGGACATGAAAATTTGTCCGGCAATACGAAAACGACGAAATATGAGCATATTCTGCCTAAGCTGGCGGAGATCGAGGAGAGCGGTGAGACGGAGGGAGTTTTAGTCCTGATTAACACGGTGGGCGGCGATGTAAGCTGTGGACTGGCACTGGCGGAGATGATTGCTTCGCTCAGCAAACCGACCGTTTCACTGGTCATCGGGGACAGCCATTCGATCGGTGTGCCGCTCGCAGTGGCGGTCGATCACTCTTTTATTGTCCCGACCGGGACGATGATGGTACATCCGGTACGGATGACGGGGATGGTGATCGGTGCCGTGCAGACGTATGATTATTTTGAAATGATTCAGGATCGTATTTTAAGCTTTGTGTCCGGACACAGTCAGATCTCCTATGAGCGCCTCCGGAGCCTGATGCTCAATACGGAGATGATGACAAAAGATCTGGGAACGGTCCTGGTTGGCGAGGAGGCGGTCCAGGAGGGACTGATCGATGAATGCGGCGGGATCCGGGAAGCGCTTGCATGGCTGAACCGGGCGATCGATGGGAAGAAACAGGAAATAGATAAACACGACCGGATGACGAAGACGGATTTTAGTGAAAATCTGAAAAGAAGGTAGAACATACGTGCGAAAATTTTAGGAAAGCGTTGCTTTTTTCCCTGAATTTGGGTATACTGAATGAGATAATAAGAATGTAAAATGAGAAAAGCAGTCTGCGGGAGGCTGTATTTTGTGAAACAGGAGGAACCGCAGATACATGGGAAATATTGGAGGCATGAGACAGGTGGCAGATACAAGCAGGAAAAGACAGAGTACAGAGCGTGCCGGGGAGACAGCTGGGACAGAGAAAAAAGCCGGGCGATCCAGAAAGTCCCCTGCGGCGAAGAAAGCGGAGGAGACGCTGAACGAGAAAAAGAGTGGGGGGAAGAAGAAAGCTTCGTCCGGAAAAGGCACCGCGAAAGGAACAGGAAGCCGAAGCCGCGCCAGCCAGGCGCCGGAGCCGGTGGAGAAAAGTGGTACAGGGGCATTTATGGGAACGGAAGTGGCGATTATTGTATCATTTGCAATATCGGTACTTTTGTTTTTGAGCAATTTCGGGCTTTGCGGCTTTGTCGGAAGTTTTCTGCGATCGACTCTGCTTGGCGTATTCGGCGTGATGGGGTATCTGGTGCCATTCCTTTTATTTATGGGAACTTGTTTTTATCTTTCAAACCGGGGCAACCAGAAAGCCGTAGCCAAGTTGGTGGCGGTTGGCGAGGTGCTTCTGGCATTTTGCGGACTTTCCCAGCTTCTCATGGGAGGCGGTCAGCATCTGGACTGGAATCTGGGCGATTATTACGCGCAGGCAGGTGGAGGCGGCTTTATCGGTGGCATTCTGATGCTGCTGTTGTGCGGAACAGTGGGAACGATCGGAGCAGTTCTGATTCTGCTGGTGCTTTTGGCACTCGGTGCTGTGTGCATTACGGAGCGTTCCCTGGTAAACTTCGTTAAACAGGGCAGCGGAAGGGCGTATGAGTATGCGAAAGAAGATATGAGCCGCCGCCGTGAGATACATGAGGAGAAAAAGGAAGAAAAACGCCGTCTGCGGGAGGAGCAGCGGGTCCGTGGCGTTGATCTCGAGGGCGCCAAGCTGACCGAGCTGCCAGTGATGCGGAATTTCTCGGAAGGAGTCCCGGAGGGAACCGTGCTGGGACCGGAGGATGCACCGGAGGAATTCCGTGAGATGCATGGAAGGCAGGAAAACTTGCAGGATGAGGCCGCGGCTTATGATGATTGGACCGATGTTCCGGCAGAGGGAAAAAATCTGGCACAGGATTCCAGACAGGGAGTAGAGAAGGAGAATCCGGCAGATGTATTTCGCGGGCAGATATTCCACGGTGACGGAGCGGTAGAACCAGAACCGATGGAGTATGAAGAAGAGCCGGTGGAATCGGAGCAGGATACATATGCATACGCTGGTTCAGAATCCCAGTTTCAGGAAGAATCGGAGCGCGAGACGGCGGGGGCAGTAAGGGAGACAGAATTTGCAGAGGAGCATGCAGAGGCAGAGGACAGTGCGAGCGACCAGCTCCTGAAACGCCTGTATGTACGCCGTGATACCCGGACGATGGAAGAATTTGCCGGCAGCGAGAGCCGGAAAGGTCCAGGCTATTATCCGGTAGAGACACGGGAGAAACCGGCTGCGGAGGCGGCGTCCGGTTTGACCGCAGAGGAGGTTCATACAGATTTAGGGCATCAGGATGTCTTTGAGCCATCGGAAAACGAGTGGGAAACCGTTTCGATGGGAAATGAGGATGAATGGAACGAACCTATATCTGGGGAAACGGATTCCGAACCAATCGATGGCTATTATAAGACGCTGGAATCAGAGCGGGGCGAGGCAAAGGGCAGTTTCTTTGTCCCGGAGGATTCCAAAACGGTCGTGACTGCATCCGGAAAGGTGGTCGAGACAGATACAGAGGCGATACAGAAAAAACTGGAGCAGAAACGGGAAGAACGAAAAGCACTTCCAGTTGAGGAACTGACGGTTCCAGAGCAGATCGAGCGCAAGGAAGAGGAAGAAAAGAAGATCCGGAAAGAATACATATTCCCGCCATTGACACTTTTAAAACGCGGCACGGGACAGACCGATTTCTCGGATCAGGAGTACCGGGAGACAGCGATCAAGCTGCAGCAGACGCTCCAGAACTTCGGCGTGGGCGTGACGGTTACAAACATCAGCTGTGGACCGACGGTTACCCGCTATGAACTTCACCCGGAGCAGGGTGTCAAGGTCAGCAAGATTGTAGCGCTGGTGGATGATATCAAGTTAAATCTGGCAGCGACGGACATCCGTATCGAGGCACCGATTCCTGGCAAGGCGGCGGTCGGTATCGAGGTTCCGAACAAGGAGAACCATGTGGTTCTGCTGCGCGATCTGCTGGAGTCAGAGGCATTTAAGAAATATCCGTCCCGGCTGGCATTCGCGGTCGGAAAAGATATCGCAGGTCAGACGGTTGTCAGCGACATTGCGAAGATGCCGCATCTTCTGATCGCGGGTGCGACCGGATCGGGTAAATCAGTCTGCATCAATACGCTGATCATGAGTGTGATTTATAAAGCGAAGCCGAGCGAGGTTAAGCTCATCATGATCGACCCCAAGGTGGTTGAGTTAAGTGTATACAACGGTATTCCGCATCTTCTGATTCCGGTTGTGACCGACCCGAAAAAGGCGTCCGGCGCCCTCAACTGGGCGGTGGCAGAGATGACCGACCGTTACCAGAAGTTTGCAAAATACGGCGTGCGCGATCTTAAGGGTTTCAATGCCAAGGTTGAGTCGATCGCGGATATCGACGATCCGAAGAAACCGGAGAAACTGCCGCAGATCATCATTATCGTGGATGAGCTTGCCGATCTGATGATGGTAGCGCCGGGCGAAGTAGAAGATTCGATCTGTCGTCTGGCCCAGCTGGCGCGTGCAGCGGGCATTCATCTGGTGATTGCGACGCAGCGACCATCGGTCAATGTCATCACCGGTGTGATCAAGGCAAATATTCCGTCGAGAATTGCTTTTTCCGTCTCTTCCGGAGTGGATTCCCGTACCATTATTGATATGAATGGCGCGGAGAAACTGCTCGGAAAGGGTGATATGCTGTTCTATCCGTCGGGCTATCAGAAACCACAGCGTGTACAGGGCGCGTTTGTGTCCGACAATGAGGTTTCGGATGTGGTCGGATTTTTGAAACAGGAGGGGCTGACCGCAGAGTACAGCGCCGAGGTTGAGTCCAAGATCCGTTCGACGGCGATGGATGCGGGCTTTGGCGGCGGTGAGCGCGATGCCTATTTTGCACAGGCAGGTAAATTTATTATTGAGAAAGACAAAGCATCCATCGGCATGCTGCAGCGTATGTTTAAGATTGGCTTCAACCGTGCCGCGCGTATCATGGATCAGCTTGCAGATGCAGGCGTGGTCGGTGAGGAAGAAGGCACGAAGCCGCGTAAGGTGCTGATGAGCATGGAGCAGTTTGAAAACATGATGGAAGAAGGATATTAAAAAGCGGAATCATTATAAAATATCAAAATCAGGAGGTATCCTATGAAGCTTAAAAGCTGGCTGAAAGAATTGCCGTATACATTATTGCAGGGCAGCCTGGAGACGGAGGTTGACGAGGTGGTCTACGATTCAAGAAAGGCGGCGCCGGGGACGGTGTTTGTGTGTATGCGCGGGGCAAACGTCGATTCGCATACCTTTATCCCGGATGTGGTTGAAAAGGGCGCGCCGGTTCTGGTGGTCGAGCATCCGGTTGAGGCGCCTGAGAACGTGACGGTCATTCAAGTGGAGAATGGACGGAACGCGCTATCGCTTCTTTCTGCGGCACGTTTTGATTATCCGGCGCGGAAGATGACGGCGATCGGTGTGACCGGCACGAAGGGAAAGACGACTACCACTTATATGATCAAGGCGATTCTGGAGGCAGCCGGACAGAAGACGGGTCTCATCGGAACGAACGGCGCTGTGATCGGTGAGAATCATTATCCGACCAAAAATACGACGCCGGAATCCTACATTTTGCAAGAATATTTTGCAAAAATGGTGGAAGCGGGCTGCCGTTACATCGTGATGGAGGTTTCTTCCCAAAGCTACCTGATGCACCGGGTAGACGGACTTTTCTTTGATTATGGAATTTTCCTGAATATTTCCAATGATCATATTGGCCCGAATGAACATGCAAGTTTTGAAGAATATCTTTACTACAAAAAGCAGCTTTTGAAAAACTGCCGGACAGCGCTCGTCAACCGCGATGATCCGCACTTTGATGCGATCGTAGAAGGGGCGACAGCAGAGATCCTGACCTTTTCATTGGAACAGGCGGCTGATTTTACAGCGGATGACATTCACTATGTACGCGAACATGATTTCGTGGGCGTCGAATTTCAGACGCATGGACGATATGAGCACGATCTGCGCGTCGGCATTCCGGGCAAATTTAACGTGGACAATGCGCTGGCGGCAGCGGGCGTGTGCAGCTTCTTTGACCTGCCGAAGGAGAAAGTCTGCCATGCGCTGGAACATATCCAGGTCGATGGACGGATGGAGATTGTATATAAATCAGCAAAGTGCACCGTGATCGTTGACTACGCCCACAATGCGGTCAGCATGGAAAGTCTTCTTCTGACGCTGCGCGACTACAAGCCGAAGCGTCTCGTCTGCGTTTTCGGATGCGGCGGCAACCGGGCGCGCGATCGTCGGTACTCGATGGGAGAGATTGGCGGAAAGCTGGCAGATCTGTCGATCATCACGGCGGATAATTCCCGCTTTGAGAAAGTGGAAGATATTCTGGCAGATATCAAGGTCGGACTTGCAAAAACCGACGGCAAATACGTTGAAATCCCGGATCGCCGCGAAGCGATTGAGTACAGCTTGTCCCATGCGGAAGATGGCGATATCATCGCGATCATCGGAAAAGGGCATGAGGATTATCAGGAGATCGAGGGCGTGCGCTATCATTTCCTTGACCGGGAAGTAGTGCAGGAGACGGTGAAGAAGCTGCATATGTAATCAATTTGGAGGCAAAATATGGACCATATTACAGTCAGACATATCGTGGAAGCAGTGTCGGGAACACTGCTCTGCGGAGATGCAGATACGGAGTTAAAACACATCAGCATTGATTCCCGGAGTATGCGCGGGGCGGATCTGTTTGTTCCGCTGATCGGGGAGAAATCAGACGCGCATCGTTTCCTGGTTCAGGCGATGGACAATGGGGCGGCAGCCGCACTGACTTCGGAGCATGAGGCGGCACCGGAAGGCTTTCACGGCGCGCTGATCCAGGTGAAAGATACGAAACTGGCATTGCAGACGATCGGACGCTGCCTGCGGGCACGCCTTTCTATCCCGTTAGTTGGTATCACCGGCAGCGTGGGAAAGACGACGACGCGCGAAATGGTGGCGGCGGCGCTTTCAGCGAAATATAAGACATTCAAGACACCGGCAAACCACAACAGCCAGATCGGTGTGCCACTCACGATCTCGGAGATTTCTGAGAATGATGAGATCGGCGTGCTGGAACTGGGAATGAGTGAGCCGGGCGAGATGGCGGTGATCGCGGAGATTGCGGCGGTGGATTCGGCAGTCATGACGAATATCGGTGTGACGCATATTGAGAATCTGGGCTCCCGCGAGAATATCTTAAAAGAAAAGCTGCATATCCAGGACGGTATGAAGGCAGGCGGAATCCTGTTTGTAAATGGAGATAATGATATGCTCTCCACCGTGCATGCAAAAGCAGGCTGCCATACCGTCCGTTATGGACTTGGGGCAGATAATGACTACCGCGCCGAGGATCTTTCATATCCGGATGGATTTCCGTCCTTTACGATGGTACACGGCGAGGTGCGCGTCCCGGTGAAGCTGACTGTTATGGGCGAGCACAATGTCATGAATGCGCTGGCTGCCCTGGCGGTTGCGGATGCCTACGGTGTGCCGCTTGCCGATGCAGCGGAAAAGCTGCTTGAATTTGGCGGGTTCAAGAACCGTCAGCAGATTTATCATAAAAATGGTTATACGATCGTGGACGATACCTACAATGCAAGCCCGGATTCGATGAAAGCGGCGATAGGTGTGCTTTCTTCCCTGCCGGCAGGACGCAGAATTGCGGTTCTGGCAGATATGAAGGAACTGGGAGAGAATACGATTCAGTTCCACCGTGAAGTTGGTGCGTTTCTGGCGGAAAAACCGGTCGATATCCTGGTTGTATATGGCGAACTGGCGCAGGCGATCGCCGAGGGAGCAAAGAAAGTCAAACCGGATCTGCATGTCGTTTCGTTTGAAGAGGACGAAAAAGAAGATATGCTTGACTGGCTGGATGCACAGATCGGTGAGGGAGATGCAGTCCTGTTCAAGGGTTCCAACAGTATGAAGCTGGGGGAGACGGCAGCGAGGTTTATCTCAGTCGAGAAGACTCCCACCTCTTCAGGTGGTGAGTAATAGCAAATT
>OLPS01002248.1_pt1 | contig 17929 bp, 23 predicted proteins | sample 1673071 | NCBI WGS metagenome assembly OLPS01 (sample SAMEA3136752, study PRJEB25190) | human gut metagenome | reverse complement strand
CATTAAAATTTAAAATTTATCTATTTTATGAGTCCTTTTTCTTGACATAGTACCACACTCTTGTCTAAGTTAGATTGATATTGCACATGTGCATGCATATTTCTTTCTAATGCATAGCCAATTATCTCCTCCTTATCTTTATTCGAAACATCCCCTTCTTTTTCACCGACCATATAAGTCTTGATCAATTGATCATGACCTACAAAATGAATCGCCTTACAATCTTGTAAAAGATATGAAGGAAGCTTATTTAAATAGGTTTTCACTCTATTCACATTTTTATTTATCTTTTTATTTCCAGTTTCAACAAATATTGCTGGCATTTTAACATCTTGAGACTTCAAGCTTTCCCCCTCTAATGCGACTGGGCGAATCTTACAAAGTTCAAGATCGACAAATCCGTAATTTGCGAATATTTGAAAATTTAATAAACAACAAAAGACAATATAGCTGCACCAAATGACTTTAATCACATGTTTCATAAATAAACTTCCATTTTTATCTAGTAAGCAACATAGATACCAGGCTGACTATAAATCTTACAAATCCAGTCACGACTGAACTCAACATAAACCAGCCAAGAAAAAACATGACAGAATACAATAGCGTATAGCCAATCGGATGACCATCCGTTATTGCAGAGCCATATGTATATATTGCGTATGCCTGTACGCAAGTAATAAGAATCGCTAAAGCAAAACCTGTCTTGAAATTTTTAATCATTGTTTCCATTGTTTTCCTCCTATTTTTAATGATGGTGAGAGTACCATCGATACTCTTCCTCTTGACGTTGCAACTCCTCCGCTTGATTGTTCACGTAGTTTGTTGCGACATTGGTGATAGAACCTCCTAAACCACTAAGAACAACCACAACTCCAATAGCTGCAATAGCTCCTATCAAAACGGGTCCTCCATAGACAAACAACATGAGAACAATCTTGTTTTCAATGAGTTGAAGCCATTTTGTTTGTGGCAAAAAGAAGAACAATGTATTACTCATTGCCTGTAATTCTTGATACACTTCTGCCTGACTATCATCTAATTTCATGTCAAAGTATTTGACATCGATATATCTCATGGCAAAGTACAAAGCTAGTGCAACAACCATAGTTCCAATCAATCCAATCACTGCTTCAACAACATAATCTTTCTTTTCCATTTTTTCTTCCTCCTAATACTCTTTTCGATAATCAAATCTTGATTTGCCTTTGCGAGTATATTTCTTTTTGTTTCTATAAATATTTCCACCTTGTCTGCATGCATCTAAATGATACAAGTTTGGCAATTTTAAACTTCTTTCTTCAAATCTATATGTTTTCTTTTTCATTTCCATTTCCTCCTGTTTGATTACATATTAAATTTATCATTCATTTTGGGTTTAAAACATGTTCGATAATACATATGTTAAATACACTTATTAAAGCTTATTTAACTATATTCACACATTATAAAATATTTTATCAAACACTTTTTATAATCAGAGTACAAAAAAAGATGACATTTCAATATCACCTTAAATCATTTTAATTAACCTTTAGCATTGTATCTCCACAAAAGAAAAAAACTACGCATTAATCGTAGTTATTCTTCATCCTTTGTAAGTATCATATTTCCCTACCATGTTAAAAAGAAGGAGGATTATAACATGAAGAGTGTCGATCCTTTATAAGTATCATATTTCCCAAACATTAAACTTTAAAAAAATTGTAATTGCCATGGCGTGTCGATCCTTTATAAGTATCATATTTTCCTGGTTCATGGGTTATTTCTTCAGAAATCTATGAAGGAGTGTCGATCCTTTATAAGTATCATATTTTCCATGTTGAGGCTCATCCGGAAATGTTTGGATTGTGTTCGGTGTCGATCCTTTATAAGTATCATATTTCCCCCACATACATCAAAAACAACGGTCTAGAACCGTTTGGTGTCGATCCTTTATAAGTATCATATTTCCCCAGATAACCCGTCTGACATGGGGCACTCTAATAAGATGGTGTCGATCCTTTATAAGTATCATATTTCCCTTACTAAATATAGCACATTTTGGACTTTAATTGCTGAAAATGTTGAAAAAAGGTTGATTTTGGCATATATTTTTCGACCACCTCCTGTTTTTCGACTATTTTCAGTGCTTAAATTAGCTCAAATTAAGGTGATGGTCGAAAATTCATACTTTTTGGTTTTCGTTTTTGTAACCGTATATAGTATTTTTTTATTTTTAATGTCAGAGTTCTATTTAGATGTTGAACCCGCATCAAAGAAACCACAATCTTCTAATATATTTTCTATATACTTAATATCATCTGAATACATATTTCTTTCATCTGCAATTCTCTCTTCTTTTCTCTTCTGAATAGCCTTTTTTCTATTCTTCGCTATTATAATTTCTCGAATAACTGAAGAGATCTGCGTAACAGTAAATATCATTTCAGTAATCACTGAACAAATCATCATATGTCCTGGAAGCATAAAGAATACTGCAGAAAAATCTAATCCTCCATTTCCTAAAGCCCATGTTATTATGGATACTACAATAGCTTCTACAAAACCAAAGCCATATGCATAAACTATTTCGTACAAATTCGAAAATTCAAACACTTCTATAGTTGGAAAGAAATCGAGTGTATCTGCCAATTCTCTTAATCCAAATAACACAAATGCTAATATTGTTAAGATTGGGTATCCAAAAACATAAATAACTCGCATGTAATTGGTGAATATCTTATTCCAAAGAGCACCAGATGGTATTCTATACATCACTTTTATATCCATCAATGTTTTTAAATCTTCTTCATTCAAATCATTTAAAATAAAACGATTGTATTCAGAACAACTTTTACCTGGATAACGAGATGCAATACCCTGTCCAAAATATACAGTTACTTTATAAATCAAGTATGCCGAAGCAAACATCACCAATAACACACATACACTTTTTAAAATTCTTACAATTTGTTCTTTATTCATTCTATTTCTCCTTTTTTCTTCTCGCTCGCTTCTTCTCGACACCATACATCTCATAATTCCATTTTTACAATTCATTCGTTTTTAATGTCAGCATCACCTTTACTTTTGGAAAGACTAAATCCTCAATTTCTTTTCGTACATCCATACACAATGGATTAATCACATAATCCTTGATTGTATATCCATTGGCATCTTTCACAAATTCACCATTCTTTTTACGATAAGTAAAAGGAAAATCTAAATAGATTTCCCCACTTCTTCTTTTACGTACACTAATGTTATTGATTCTTAACCCTTTATAAATGACCGTCGCAAACGCAACAATACCATTAGACTTCCCTTTATATAATTCCACGTATGCTTTATTTTCCAACATAATCCTCTCCTTCATATTTATGAAATACCACTTCAGATGAGCCGCCCTCATATTTTTCTTGTAGTCTTATACGCTCCTTATCTATCCCTTCAACAACCTGCATCATAATGCCTAATTCTCTATAATAATTACGAAGACTTAGACCCATCAAAAATCCAACTACCAATAAAATCACAATCACAATTTGATAAAACAAAATAATGTTACCCATAATTTCTTTTCCTCCTTACATTTAACCTTTTATCTAAACTACAGCTATGTCATCTCATCCTTCATTGACAAACTAGCTTTAGCACACACATTCTCAAATTTTGACTCAATTTCAGCTCTTCTTTTCAACGCATCATCCAATCGAGCCATAGCATCATACATATTCTTTGTAACTTTCATCCATTCGGATAAATCCGTATTATTCTCTTTAATCGAATTGAATAATCCCCTTGAAAACTTCACAAGACACTTCCTTTCTTCAACCTCTGCATTAACATTATTCCACGCATCCAAAATATTCCCTACATCATTTGATGCTCCATCACACACACTATCATTTTCAATCACATCTTCCTCTTCCTTTTCTTTGCATGTATGTTTCTGAACCACCTTTACAAGTGCAACCACCACATTACAAGCTACAAGACCTGTAACTAACGTTTTTAATAATATTTTCATAAACTTATTTCCTCTTTCTATAAATTTTGCTTTCTACTTTCCTATGTACCCGAAAGCTAAGATTCTATTAGGTGAGACTTTTGCCTAAAGCCTCTCATTGGAGTTCCATTGACCTTTTCAGATCAATGGCTTACCAGCCCATCTTACGTTTGGACCTACCGCTAGAAGTATCATCATCCTTATGCATCGTCATGGCACAATTGGCTAGATTGCTTGTCATTCTAAAGTTGTATCGCTCCCGTATTTCTACGATCATGGCGCAGTAGTGAACTAGCTCAACACATAAGGTCAAGACCTAATAGTTGATATTCATTTGTCAAAGAACAGTTAAGAGGTTCTTTCTTGAACCTCTTATATATTAAATCGAATCTATGTTTTCAACGATGTTTAATATCGTTAAATAAAGATACCCTTTCACATCCTATTTCAATGTATTAAACAACTATTTAAGTTTATTTACGAACACTTTTTATATGAACACGCCTCTTTTTTCTACCTCCAATCCTTATATGTCTTGATATTTCATTGAATTAACTAAGAATTAAAAAATTATGAATTTAGACAAATAAAAAAACGCTATCTAATCAATCTAGATAGCATTTCTTATTTCTATACATTACCCGTTTAAATTATTCACCCAATAAAAATCAAAGAAGTCCGTAATAACCCATTCCAACTAACACAATCACAACACACCATGTTTTCACACATAAAGCAGCATATATTTCATCATTAAAACGAATTCATGCAAAAACAATAACAAAAAAATGGAGGCCAAACCTCCAAAATTTACTCTTTATAAGTATCATAGTTCCCAGGGAATTATTATGGAAAACACAAATAAAGCATATGTGTATCGATCCTTTATAAGTATCATATTTCCCTTTCCTGCTTTTTGGTTTATTCTTCAACGCAAAAATGTGTCGATCCTTTATAAGTATCATATTTCCCGAACATCAACAGAAAGTAAAAGCTTGGTTGAATCCAAGTGTCGATCCTTTATAAGTATCATATTTCCCAAAAATGGAATTTGGAATGGTATTCAAAATACAATTATGTGTCGATCCTTTATAAGTATCATATTTCCCAAGCACAGCCTCAAGCTATGCCCGTACAGGCACAACCGTGTCGATCCTTTATAAGTATCATATTTCCCTATTTGTCAATGTTATATATAAATAAATAGGATTCAGGTGTCGATCCTTTATAAGTATCATATTTCCCAGGTGGCATTCGTGGACTATTATCGTCCAGTTGAATCGTGTCGATCCTTTATAAGTATCATATTTCCCCTATCGCAGGCGATCAGGAAACAGGCACTGCCGAGTTCTTGTGTCGATCCTTTATAAGTATCATATTTCCCTTACTAAATATAGCACATTTTGAACTTTAGTTGATAAAAATGTTGTAAAATAGCTAATTTTTTGACACATATTTTTCGACCACCTCGGTATTTTGTGGTGTTTTTTGTGCTTAAAATGTGACGAATTAGGTCGATGGTCGAAAATTTAGACATATTCTGGTTGTGAATGTATAACCATCTATCATTATTTTAAACTCTTGTTTGAATTATATAAGAATATTGTTTACACTTTAAATATAAGTAATCACAAGGAGGTACCTAATATGGCAACAATAAAATGTCCTTATTGTTCTAGTAAAATTAAACTTGAACGGTTTCAATATAAAGATATTGTTGATAGTGAATTGAATGATAAGTATGTAGAGGAAAAAAAGAATCCACAAAATTACTATAGTGGAAATGACACCACAAATATATATGTAGATGAAGAGATGTGTAAGAAGTTGGATCAGGATGCGGTTGAATTTGGATTTGTAAGAAACAAAAATGGAAATGCACATTCTCCAAATAGAAATGCCTTTATTTCTGCGATTATGACAAATTACTATGATGAATTCAATGTAGAAGAAGAACAAAAGAAAAGCGTCATTGTCGATACTTTAAAACAGAATATTCCACTTCTTAAAGATGTATCCACAAATCGAATCGCTTCTTGTATTATGGCTGGTATGGATACTTTGGCTAGTGAAAAGATTCGAAATAAAAAGATTATCATCAAACTTAAGAAAACGAATATGAATGAAAATATTTATGATGATATTCAATATAATAAATTCTTTAATAACTCTATATCATCTATTAGTGAATTCTATTATTCTATGTTCCAATCTTTCTTTAAACTTCCTCAATACCTTCGTGAACAAATCATATTTAAAAAGAAGTTCAAAGATTTAAGAAAATATATTAAAGATGGTAAAACCATTCACATGAAATATAAGAAGGATAAGAACTATCGAAATGTATTCCCATACAAAATTGTTCAATCTGTTGAAGAAAGCCATAACTACTTGTTGTGTGTGGAAAAGACAGAAGATCGAAACAACCCTGGAAGCATTATCACAATATGCATTTCTTATCGTATTGATAATATTGGAGATACCATCAAACTTTCAAATTCACCATTTGAAATCACTGAAATACAAAAACAAGCTTTAGAAGAATCTATCTTAAACAGCCCTTCATCCGCTCAACAAGAACCTGGTGAACATATACTTGTAGCTTTAACTTCAACTGGAGTTGGCTTATTAGATGCAATCTATACTTTTAAACCTACACACATTGAACCAATCAAACAAATTCGTGAATATACAATTTATAAAGTATATGGATCAAAATTCCAAAGCTACACATATTTCAAACGTTTTGGAGAACATGCGATTATTTTAAATGACAATAGTTTTAAACAATCGCAACTCATCTCTGCTCAAAAAATAATCAATAACTATAATTCAATAAGTTCACAATTAGAAGAAGAGTTAAACCAATAACTCTTCTTTTTACATTTCATCAAAATTAAAAACTGTTTTTAAAAATTTCATTGGATCCTTTTCTTCAAACCTAGAAATACTTTCAATTAAGTTATTCAATAAAAACAAACTTGTGACATCCACAATTGGATGCACATAATTTTCATCCATTCCAAAAGTATAATGTGCATATACAACATCACATATCTTAAGTCCAGGTATGAATTTTTGTGCATAATTACAAGATACAAATACAGTCATCGGTGTTGGTTTAAGTCCAAAAGTAATATCAAAATACACTTGATCATTTTCTTTAAATGTTTCATACAAACGCATAAACGTTTGAATCTGTGATTTTTGTTCATGTTCAAAATGAGCATTCACATAATGAAATTCAAAATCATTATTAAAAGATTCTTGCAATTCCTCTTTTAATAATTCCACATTCTTATGACTATCCATTGTATCAAATGAATCTACTGCCACTACTTCAAACTTTTCACCTTCTTTAATCACAGTCGAAATATGGGCAGTAATAGGAAACATGCACTTTAAAGTCATATTTTTATGACCATAATTCACCTTTCCAATATGTTGTTGCCCAATAATTGTATAAAATTTTTTCATTTCAATTCCTCCATTCTATCGCCATTGTTTTAGGCGTTCTTTTAACAATTGTGCGAAATAAGCATCATACTTCGCAATCTTTTTAGATATGGCAGCACCAGAAATATGCATAGTTTCAGCTATCTCTTTTCCTTTCTTGATTTTTTTATGGTTTTCAAGCACTTCCAAATATCTCTCACGAATAAAGATTTCATCTTCCGGATGATTTTCAATATGTGCATATAAAATATCTAGAAATTCTAAGATGACATCATCCAATAATTCTGCCTCTTCTACTCGTTGTTCCGCCTTTTCGTCCCTTAAAAAAGAAGCATTTGTCGGTATATCCTCTTTTTTAGAATCCTTATCCGATTTCATACGCTCTTCAAAAACAAGCGTTTGTGCTGGATTACTATATTTAAAGTCATCTTTTTCAGCTTGTCTTGCCGCATTATTTAAATTACCTGCAATCAAAGCCTTCACATAACGAATCATTTTTGCCTCTGCATATTCATCGGCAACTTTAATCTTATGCTCAACAAGCTTTTTCAAGAATGTTTCAACCGCTTTATGAATGCATTCCTGCATACAACCAATCGAATCCACTACATCCTTTGAATGCATACAAACGGTGGCATCTGTAGTCACAAACTTCTTTCCAGAAGCTTCATCTGACTTACTCGTTTCTACATAGCGAATTGTTTCAGAACATAGTTGTGCCAACAAATATACTTGTTCCCAAAGAAACATATATATTTTTTGTTTCTCTAATTCATCTTTTGAATCATAATAATTCATCACTCCCTCACATACTTTTTTCGCCAAATCTAAAAGTGTTTTATATTTTTTGTTCATAATCATTTCCTCCTAAGCCCTGCGGCCTTTCTTTATCTAAGAAAAGTTTATCAACAAATTATTCCATTGTAAGTCCCTTATATCAGTTGCTTTACGAACACTTTTAATAGCCTATTTAACATTTCTTTATATGTTATAATATCTTTATTTGTACTCTTTTTATTCATTTTAACATCAGCTCCTTTCATTTATCTTCACTACTAATTGTCAAAAAACACAAAATTATTAACTTAAAAGTAAAAAAAAGATACTTGCATCGTACAAATACAAGTATCTTATTCATTTAACCATTAATAATTATTCCAAATATAATACAACCTCTTGTTCCTTCAAAGATTTCTTCATATCAATAACCCTTTGATTTCTTGAACCACGAAATGCCAAGGCGATATCTTTTTCTTCTTCCTTAAAAGGACCGTCCACTAATACATCTAATAAAGACAACATTTCATCTGTGACTTCACAATGTTTTCTTCCTCCATCTAACAAGTCTTGATCCAAAATAAATCCAGTAAACGACCAAATATTCTTTTCAGGTAATTCTTTACGAACACGACGAAGAAGTTTCACAAGTTCCCTTTGATTTTCTGGTTCAAACGGTTCACCACCAAGCAATGTCAAACCTGCAATATGACTTGGTTTTAAAGCTTCAATAATTTCATCTTCCGTTTCCTTTGTATAAGGCTTACCATAATCAAAGTTCCATGTTTCTGGTTGGAAACAATTCTTGCAATGATTTGTACACCCTGATACAAATAGTGTTACACGCACACCTTTACCATTTGCGATATCATTCTTTTTTATATTTCCGTAGTACATTTAAATGCCTCCTAAAAAGTTCATATAGTGTAAGCAATCAATTCAAAATTGTAAATATCACAAAAAATTCTTTTGACTTTTTAAAGTCAAAAATTTTCTGTTGTAATATCAGAATCATTCTTTCTATTTTCTAAAATCACATGATACAATATATCTGAGAGTAGACAATGGGATGGCTTAAAAAAGCCTAAAGGTAGTTCTCCTAGGGACGAGCTGTATTAATCGTTATTAATACCGTCACAGAGGCTTTAAGCTACGAAAACGCTTGAGTTCCAATAGCCCCAAGGAGGTGATATTGTGCATGGATATTTAATATTTATTGCAATATTCTTATCGATTTTGCTAGTGATTGTCCACAAATTAGTTCAGATTGCTGAAGCAATTTTAAAACTACTTCATATAATTGAAGATATGGACAAACAAATACATAAGTTGAAAAGACATAAGAAAAAACTACCTCGATATTCCGGCAAGAAATTAAAGTAGTTTTTTCATAACTATACATTTTCCCAAGGAGAACCCTTTATTGGATACTCTCTTTTCATTTACATTCTACCACATCAAACCGTTTTATCCAACAAAAATCTATTATAAGTGTAGTACTCTTTCTTTGATTTCTTGTGTTCTTCCTTGATTCCAGAACTGAGTTCCAATATATCCACAAGTACGTCGAGCCACATTCATTTTTTCTTGGTCACGATTACCACAATTTGGACATTCCCAAACTAATTTGTGGTTCTCATCCTCTACAATTTTAATTTCACCTGTATATCCACATACTTGGCAATAATCCGATTTTGTATTCAATTCCGCATACATAATGTGATTATAAATATGTTTCATAATCGCCAATACTGCATCAATATTATTTTCCATATTTGGAACTTCTACATAACTAATAGCTCCACCTGGAGAAAGTTTTTGGAATTGCGATTCAAATGATAATTTCGTAAACGCATCAATTTCTTCTGTAACATGCACATGATAACTATTTGTGATGTAGTTTTTATCTGTTACATGAGGAATAATTCCAAAACGTTCTTGTAGATGTTTCGAGAATTTAAATGTAGTTGACTCCATTGGAGTTCCATATAATGAGAAATCAATATTTTCTTCAGCCTTCCATTTAGCACATGCATCATTTAAATATTGCATAACTTTTAAACCAAATGAAGTTCCTGGCTCCTCAGTATGAGGGTGTCCAGTCATATAATATACACATTCGCATAATCCGGCATACCCTAATGAAATTGTAGAATATCCACCAAACAATAATTTATCGATTGGTTCGCCTTTTTTCAAACGAGCCAATGCGCCATTTTGCCATAAAATAGGCGCTACATCACTCGGTGTTCCAAGTAATCTTTCATGACGGCACATCAATGCTTTTTTACATAAAGCTAATCTTTCGTCCATAATTCTCCAGAATGCTTCTTCATCCTGTTTACTTGAACAAGCCACATCCACTAAGTTCAATGTAACAACACCTTGGTTAAAACGACCGTAGTATTTTGGTTTTCCATTTTCATCTAAGTATGTAGTTAAGAATGAACGACATCCCATGCATGGATAACAATGACCTTCACCATTCGCATCCACTTTCAATTCCAACATTTTCTTTTCAGAAATATAATCCGGAACCATACGCTTAGCTGTACATTTTGCAGCTAATTCTGTTAAATACCAATATTTTGAACCTTCTTCAATATTGTTTTCTTCTAGAACATAAATCAATTTAGGGAATGCTGGTGTGATCCAAATACCCTTTTCGTTTTTAACGCCCTTAATTCTTTGTTTCAACATCTCTTCAATAATGATAGCCAAATCATCACGAGTCTGTCCTTCAGGCACTTCATTTAAATACATGAATACAGTTACGAAAGGAGCTTGTCCATTTGTCGTCATCAATGTGATGACCTGATATTGAATCATCTGCACACCTTTTTCAATTTCTTTACGAACACGCATCTCTGCCATTTTATTTACTGTATCTTCAGAAGAATCTAGATTTAATGATTCCAATTCCTCTTTTACTTCACGACGTGCTTTTTCTCTTGAAACCTGTACAAAAGGAGCTAAATGAGAAAGTGTAATACTCTGTCCTCCATATTGTGAACTTGCGACTTGTGCAATAATTTGTGTAGCCACATTACATGCAGTCGAGAAACTATGTGGTTTTTCAATCATAGTTTCAGAGATAACCGTTCCATTTTGAAGCATATCCTCCAAATTTACTAAACAACAATTGTGCATGTGTTGTGCAAAATAATCCGAATCATGGAAATGAATAATTCCCTGTTCATGAGCTTCCATAACATCTTGAGGCAACAAGAAACGTTTTGTGATGTCTTTTGAAACTTCACCCGCCATATAATCACGCTGAACACTATTCACCAATGGGTTTTTATTTGAGTTTTCCTGCTTTACTTCTTCATTATTACGCTCAAGTAAAGACATGATTTGTTTATCGGTTGAATTTGCCTTACGAACTAATGCACGCTCATAACGATACGTAATATAGTTGTGAGCTACCGCAAAACAACGTTTCTCCATCAATTCACCCTCAACCATATCCTGAATTTCTTCAACATTTGGACTTCTCTTTAAGTTTTCACATTTATCGACAACACTTTGAGTAACAGTATGAATCAATTCATCACTCATTTGATTATGTGTAGTTGCTTTATTGGCTTTTTTGATTGCATTTTCAATTTTAATCGAATCAAAAACAACTTCTTCTCCACTTCTTTTTATTACATTCATTATAATTCCTCCCAAAATAGTTGAACCTTCAACTATTTTCAATGACTATCTTAAGTATACTTATATTTTTTTCTAAAACAAGACTTTACATTCCTGCAAAATAATGCTTAAGCGATAAGTAAAGGATACCGGTTTCTTTATTTTAAAAATTCAATTAATTTGTATAAATTTTTAATTTTATTTACTATTTTGTGCAACCCTCCTTTACACATAGGATAACTCATATACAGACATCATTTATGTCAGTTTTATTTTTTTCAATATTTCATGTTAAATTCACATACACTTGATACAATAGAAGAAAGAAAAGGAGATCATATTATGGATTACAAAATCAAAGGGGATTCTGATTGCCCTATCGTTGAAATCAATTTACAGAATAATGAAACGATAAAAATCGAAAGAGGCTCAATGGCCTACATGTCTAACGTTACAATCGAAGGTAAAATGAACAGCAACAAGAAAGGTCTAGGTGGTGTATTAGGAGCTATCGGACGAAGTCTTACGAGTGGTGAAAGTATGTTTATCACAGAAGCCACTGGAACAAGTTATGATGGATTGCTTGGTATTGCACCTTCCATTCCAGGAAAAATTGTATGTTTAGAAGTGAATTCACAAAATCACTACTACTTAAACAACGGAGCTTTTCTAGCCTGCGATAATAGTGTGAGCTATGAAATGAAAACGCAAAGTGTAGGAAAAGCATTGTTTGGTGGAACAGGTGGATTCTTTGTCATGCATACATTTGGTCAAGGAGATCTTTTAATCAATGCATATGGAGATATCATGGAAATCAATGTAGACGATGCACACCCAATCACAATCGACAATGAACATGTTGTCGCATGGGATGATTCTTTAGATTATGAAATCAAGATTGCTTCTGGAACATTTGGATTTACTACTGGTGAAGGTTTAGTCAATGTATTCCACGGCAACGGAAAAGTATACATTCAATCTCGTAACCTTCATTCACTTGCCGATGCATTGACCCCATTCATCCCTCAAAGCAAAGACTAAAAAAGCGTGATTTTCACGCCTTTTTATTTACAGCCATCACCCTTACAATCAATGCAAGATCGAACGCATTTATTGCCCTTTAATTTTTTGAAGCTTTCTTCACTAATTGTATGTTCCATTCGACAAGCTTCTTCTTCTGCAAGAATCGGTTCTACACCCGCATGCAGCAATTGATTTTTAAAATAAACATGTCTTTCATACACTTGAGCCGCCTGCAATTGACCTTGTTCTGTAAAAAAGATATATCCCGTTTTATCTGTATAAATCAATTCTTTTTCTTTCAAGTCCTTTAAAGCATGTGAAACACTCGGCTTAGAAAAGCCTAAAGCTGCGGCTACATCAATAGCACGAACATGGTCTTGTTGAGACTTTAATACATATATTGTTTCTAAATAATCTTCCTGAGATTGTGTTAGTTGCATTTCTATCCCTCCGGTTAGCTTAAACTTACCATAAAAGTATAACAAAATTTCACATAAGATTCAAAACTTTTGCACAAAAATTAAAGTTAATATACACTTATAACGTATTAGAAAATAAAAGGAGAACAAAATATGTTTAAATGTAATAAATTATTAGGCGCATCCCTTGCAGTTGTAATGGGTGTTTCAGCTTGTGCCACAAATGTATTCGCAATCGATACATCTGTCATTGATGAAAAGTGGGGTAAGCCAACCGTTGTATATGGTGGTGGTTTAACGAATGATCAAATTCAAAGTACACGTGATCTATTCGATATTGAAGATACAAACAACGTATATGAAACAAGTGTAGATGCCAATGATCTATATAACTACCTTGGAATTGCAGGTGGCGATACATCTAGCTTGATTTCAAGTGTTATGGTACAAAAACAAGATGCTGGAAAAGGCGTCAAAGTTAAAATCATCACAGAAGATAACATCACAAAAATCACTTCAAACCAATATGCCAATGCCGCCATCACAGCTGGTGTTAGCGATGTTGAAATTGATGTAGCTTCTGTTTCAAAAGTAACGGGTGAATCTGCATTAACTGGTGTTTATAAAGCTTTAGAAGCCAATGGCGAAACATTAGATTTAGATCGTACTCAAGTTGCCCAAGATGAACTTGAAACGACAAATGAAATTGCCGAAAATAATGCAGATAATTCAAATTTTGATTCTGGACGCTTAGATCAAGCTATGGTTGAAATCAAACAAGAACTTGCCGAAATCAAAAAAAATCAAGGAAGTGCTGCAACAGCTGAACAAGTCGAACAAGTTGTAACAGACGCTTTAAAGAAATTTAATTTAAGTGACATCATCTCACAAGATGATATTGATAAATTAATTGCGTTTGCCAAGAAGTACCAAAATACTTCAGCCATCGATTCGCAAGAAGTATTGGAACAATTAAACAAATTGTCTGGTAATTTAAAAAATCAATTATCTGGACTTATCAACAAAGCACAATCTGAGGGTTGGTTCGATAAAATCATCAACTTTATTAAAAGTCTTTTTAACTAAAACAAGGAAGTCTTAAGCGACTTCCTTTTCATTTGCCATACGATAAATTTCAAGCATATCTGTTTCATCCAATTCTTTAAATTTTCCGATTGTACGCGTATGCTCAAAACTACACTTGTATGTTAATTCATACAATTCTTGTTCCGTACATTTACGTTTCAATAATTCCTGAATACTTGTAGGCATGCCAATCGATTTAAAAAACTCTTCCATCTTTTCAATTGTATTCAAAGCACAAGACAAAGTATCTGAATCATCCAAGCCAAACACACGATGTCCAAGTTTGGCAAATCGTGTTGGATTTTCCATATATACATGGTTTGCCCAACTATCCCAAATTGCAGCAAGTCCTGCTCCATGTGCCACATTAAACATACCACTCAATTCATGTTCCAATTGATGGCAAGCCCAATCCCCTAAAGAACGATCTCCTGTCATATCGTTATGCGATACACTACCAGCCCACATAATTTCAGCTCGAGCTTTTTCATTTGTAGGATCTTCCAAAAGAATCTTTGCGTTTGCAATGACTGTACGAACCAAACTTTCTGCCATTTGATCCACCAAATCTAAAGTATCATAAGGCGTAAAATATCTTTCAAACGTATGCATAATAATATCTGTACATCCACACATTGTTTGATACTTAGATACTGTATATGTTAATTCTGGATTTAAAATAGAAAATTTAAAATATCCATATTCACTACTCAATCCACGTTTTAGATTTCCATCCTCATTTGTGATGACACTCGAATTACTCATTTCACTACCCGTAGCCGCAAGCGTTAATATGCATCCCATTGGTAAAGCACCCTTTACCTTTTTCTTTCTTGCATAATAATCCCAGACATTACCTTCATTATAAACACCATACGCAATGCCCTTACTTGAATCTAATACACTTCCACCACCAACAGCTAAAATGAAGTCAACACCTTCTTCTTTACAAATTCGAATACCTTCATTTACCTTTGAAAGTAATGGATTGGCAACTACACCACCACATAAACAATACGCAATATTTTCTTCATCCAACGCCTTTTTTACTCGATCCAATAATCCAGATTTAATAGCACTTTGTCCACCATAATGAATCAACACTTTCTTTGGATGAAATTCCTTTAAAATCTTTCCAACCCTTTTATCTTCATCTTTACCAAAATACACTTTTGTAGGTGCATAAAACTTAAAATTTTCCATAATTACCCCTTAAATTCTTTTCATTGAAACAACTTCAATCAACAAGCTAATACCTGCCACAATGAGATAGGCAGCTAAAATATAATTGATGACTAAAGCACTTTGGAAAGGCATCACCATAAAGATAATACCCAATAGCAAATTAACCCAACCTGTTAAACTTAAATAATTGGTATTGATTACTCTAAAAAAACTTAACCGAGAACCCCAAGTGATTTTTTGAATTCCATTCACCAATAAAACAAACGCAAACAAGAACGTCAAAGTACTTACTGTAATCGTGACTGGCATCGTACATAATAAACAGCCTAACAAGATGTTTAAGATTCCACTAGCCAACCACATCGCATCTCTAAAGAAGAAAGTTGTTGTGATATACGAATAGATCTCACAAGCACCCCAAACAATCAATCCAATAGCCGCAATAATTTGAATCGTTGTGAATACTTTTTCTGGAAATGCAAAACATAAAATACCAATTAAAATCAAAACTACACTTAATATTATACCTATTCTTTTCGTCTTTTTATACCTTTCATTCCATTGTGTTGTGAATTCATCAATATAATCATAATCCGAATCAAACCATTTCATATGTAACATCTCCTTTATGACTTCAGTATACCACTATTTTTAGCGCTTTAAACATCACAGTGCTAGACACATTACAATATCTGTCTAATATTGTAAAATCATGTCATCAATGATAAACTTTTACTTGTCGAAAAAAGGAGACTTGTATGTTAAAAAAATACTTAATTGTGTTTTTGGTATCAATGGTCCCACTCATTGAACTTCGTGGAGCCATTCCTATTGCCGCTGGAATGGGATTGCCATTTATACAATATTATATTATTGCGATTATTGGAAATATGATTCCTGTTCCATTTATCTATTTCTTTGCCAGAAAGATTCTTGTTTGGGGAGCTGACAAACCTGTTATTGGAAACTTTTTTACTTGGTGTTTAGAAAAGGGTGAAAAAGGTGGAAAAAAACTACAAGAAACTGCCGGAAAAGGGTTATTTGTTGCCCTACTATTATTTGTAGGTATTCCATTACCTGGAACAGGTGCTTGGACTGGAACACTTGCCGCAAGTATTTTAGATATGGATTTTAAATCAAGCGTACTCGCTGTTATGCTAGGCGTCATTCTTGCAGGTATTATTATGGCTTTAGCAAGTATGGGCTTATTTGGAGCACTAGGAGCACTATTTTAAGTAGTGCTTTTTTCTTTTGTCTAAAAGAAAAAGGTTTGAAAAAAAGATCAAACCCTACTTAAACATATTATGTCTAAAAAAGTATACGGTCGCAACCACACAGGCCAAAATAGCTACAAAGCTTGGGAACCACACAAATGGAAATGGCAACTGCACATTCATTCCGTAGAAACCGAAAATAATATTGGGGATGGCCATTACGATTGTGATTACAGTTAATTTGTTCATGACAATATTCATATTGTTAGAAATGATACTTGCGAATGTATCCATAGTTCCTGCCATTGTATTTGAATAAATATTACACATCTCAATGGCCTGATGAATTTCAATCATGACGTCCTCTAACAAATCCTCATCTTCTTCATACAATTGAATTTGTTTTCCACGCATAATTTTATTTAATGTTACTTCATCCGATTTTAATGATGTAGAAAAATAAACCAATGATTTTTCTAAGCCTAACATTTCAATCAACTCATCATTTTCTACCGATTGATGTAACCGCGTCTCAGCACGACTTGATAAACGATCAATTTGGCGTAGACAAATCAAAAATCTTTGTGAAATGCGCAAAGCTAAAAGTAAGAAGAACCTCGTTTTTAAACGCGTATCCATACCTTTGATTCTTCCTTGTGACATTTCTAAAATACTCCAGTTTTCATACAAACTAATTGTGACTACATATCCTTTTAAAATCACAATACCAATTGGCAATGTGGAATAAGTTGAATCAATCGAATCATCATCTTCATTTTCCGCACTTGGATAGTCAAAAATAATCAACAGCTGTCTAAAATCATCGTCATAGTCCATATGCGAACTTTCTTCTTCATCCAGTGAAGATTTGACAAATTCAGGTAAAACACCAATTTGTTCAATCAAATAATTTCTTTCTTCTTCTGTAGGCGCAATCGCATTGATCCAACAGCCTGGTTCTGGTTCTTGAATTTTGCGTGTTCCATCTTCAAATGTTTTATAAAACTCTAACACAATTTGTCCTCCTTATATCTTAAACGAAGACAAATCCCATGTCTCCGAACATATATACATTTTTATTATTAAGACACATTTAATAAAACAGGATATAGACATCATTAATGTCAAATAGACTTGTA
>OLPS01002234.1_pt1 | contig 18049 bp, 20 predicted proteins | sample 1673071 | NCBI WGS metagenome assembly OLPS01 (sample SAMEA3136752, study PRJEB25190) | human gut metagenome | reverse complement strand
GGTATGATAATTATTTTTATTCATGGTTTCACCTCGAAAATATTATAATACAAAAAAAGGAATATACAAATGTATATTCCAAGCAATTATTATAATCCAAGTTTTGCTTTCATAGCAGCTAATTCATCTTCAACAGAAACGTCACTACCGTTTGATGTATACTTATCAGCAAGAGTAGAAGCAGCACTTGTATGAGCGTTTAATTCTGCTTCTGCAGTAGCTGCATCAAGCATTTTTTCTGCTTTCTTTTCATAGCGTTCAAATGATTCCATAGAAGATTTTGCTTTATCTCCACCAGAAACAATTTTATTAATATGTTCTTGAGCTTTAGCAGAAGCAACTGTTGCTTTAATAGCATCTCTTCTTGCTTCTAATGTTTCGATATCGTTTACTAATTTATCATGCATTTGACGCATTTTATCAGCATTGGCATGAGTAAGTTCTTGTGTTTTTTTGTATGAAACAAGATTGCTTTCATATTGTTGTTTTTTAGCAATCAATGTTCTTGCATCATTTTCATTACCTGCTTTTAATGCGTTTTGTGCAGCAGCTGTATATTTAGTGATCTCTTCTTCACATTCTTTAACTTGTCGATCAGCACTTTTAGCATCAGCAATAATGTTTGCTGTTTCTTTTTTGACTTCAGCAAGATCTTCTCTTAAATCTCTTAATGTTTGATCAATCATTTTAGCTGGATCTTCACATTTGTCTAATAAGGCATTAATATTGCTTTTCATAATATCAGTAAATCTTGTTAAAATTCCCATAATTATTCTTTCCCTTCTTCATTTAAGTATTTGTCTCTTAATTCATCTGATTTATCAAGAGGTGTTTTTAAAATTTCAATTGTTTCTTTTGCTTTTTCTTTATCACGTTTGAATTTCATACGTAAAATATAAATAATTCCACCGATAACAATGACAATACCTACAATAATACAAATAATTTTAATGATATCTTTAGAGGTTGTTGATTTTTTCATAATTGTTTTAGCTGTTGAATCGAATGTTTTTGTAAAAACATCTACAGTCGATAATGAACTATCTGTCCAATAACGATCTATGTAATTCCAAAAAATATCAATAGCTTCACTATCCATTACCGATGTGACTTGTTTACCATTGACATAAGCCATATAGCCTATTTCATTAGAATTCTGTTCCTCAAAGTAAACAAATAAGAAGGTATCTTCATTATCGATGTTTTCTGAATACCATGTTTGAGCATATTCATCTTTTTGATTATCACTTGTTAGGCTTTCATCATAACTTTTTAAATAAATATAAGGTTGAATTCCTGTTTTATTGTAGAAGTTTTTAAGATTTTTAGAAAGCTTTGATTGATTTTCGATATAGCCTAGTTCATCTTTAATACAGTTATTATCATAAGCAACTGGATTTTCTATTTTTTCTCGATTAATAGTCGAAGTAACATCACTATGATCATTACTTATCATAAAAAAGCTAAAAATAATGATTGCAAAAATAATAATACAGGCAATTAATGTTCCTAAGCCACTCGATGAGTGTGTATAAGTATTTCTACGATAACCATAATAACCTCTTCTCGGTGGTCTTGGTGGGGGTTCATGGTGATAGCCACCTCCAAAAGATGGTCCTCTATTAAATGAAGAACCTCCTGTTGGTCTCCTTGATGAACTTCCAACATGGTGTCCACCACCTACACGACTACTTGAATGTCCTCCAGATGAACGATGACCTCCTCCACTAGTTCCAGGTCTTGGCATACTTTCACCTCTCTTTCTTTATTGAGTTTTATTATAAATATTATACATGAATCTTTTTAGAAAAGATATATTATAAAGATTTTAGTTCAATAAATGATAAAAAGTATAAATATAAAAAAGTATGTAATATTTATTGACATATAGGTTAGCCTATGCTAACATATAGTTGTAGTTAGCGAGGGATAACCCACAGAAAGGTTGAAGAGCTATGAAAAAGAAATTCAAGCGCAGCTTGATGGCTCTTGCTTTACAAATTAGTGTCATCGTTGCTGCAATACTATTCGTTTAATTGTCTTATGATTTATTTAACTTAAATTAGCCAAATTCCTTTTTCCTATCATAAGATTATTAAAGGAAGCAAAAGTTTGGTAAGATTACTTACCTTTTTTTGTTTATAAAATAAAAACTCTTCCTAGGAAGAGTTATTTTTGTTTCATGTGTTCTTTGATTTTATTCATTGTTTCAGTAGAAATAACATGTTCAATACGGCATGCATCATTAACAGCGGTATCGTGGGAAACACCAATACTTTCAAAAAATGAAGATAATGTGTCATGACGATCATAAATTGTGTTTGCTACTTCGGCACCTTTATCAGTTAATTCGATATAACCTTTACTATCTACGATAATATATTCATCTTTTTTTAATAAACCAATAGCACGAGAAACACTCGGTTTGGAATAATTAAGTTCTCTTGCAATATCAATAGAACGAACATCTTTATTCTTTTTCGATAAGACGAGAATCGTTTCTAAATACATTTCTCCTGATTCTTGTAAATTCATGCGCATCACCTCTTACTGTATTATATCATATTTTAACCGAGATAAGCAATGAATAAGCACGCTGTAAATTGTTGAAAGAGGGTTGACATCTATTTTAAAATGAAGTATATTCTATTTGAAGTTAGAAAAGTCTAACTATATTTTATGTCTTATAGTTAGCAAATACTAATCAAATTAGCATAACCTAATGTGGTTAGCGAGGACAAATTCTTGAGGAGGTAAGTAAGATGCCGTTAACAATGTTAAACATAGGAGAAACCGGTAAAATCAAAAGAATTGGTGGGAACGAAGAAACGAGAAGATTTTTAAATAATCTTGGTTTTGTTGTTGGTGCTGAAGTTGCTGTTGTTTCGGCAATCGGGGGAAATGTGATTGTTAATATCAAGGATTCTCGCGTTGCTATTAATGAAGATATGGCAAAACGTATCATGGTGTAGAAAAGGGGGAAGTGTTGTGAAACTTAATGAAGTAGAAGTTGGTAGCACTGTCACTGTTAAGAAAATTGAAGGTGATGGAGCTTACAAAAGACGTATTATGGATATGGGTATCACTAAAGGGGTAGAATTATATATTAGAAAAGTTGCTCCTCTTGGAGATCCTGTTGAAATTACTGTAAGAGGTTATGAATTATCAGTTAGAAAAAACGATGCACAATGTGTTGAAGTTGAATAACGGAGGGGGAAAGTTAAAAATGAATATTAAATTTGCGCTTGCAGGTAACCCTAACTGTGGTAAAACAACAATGTTTAACGCATTAACAGGTGCTAATCAATATGTTGGTAACTGGCCAGGTGTTACTGTAGAAAAGAAGGAAGGAAAAGTAAAAGGAAACAAAGAAGATAATATTACTGTTGTTGACTTACCAGGTATTTATTCTTTATCTCCTTATACATTAGAAGAAGTTGTCAGCCGTGATTTTCTTTTAAATGAAGATCCAGATGTCATCATTGACTTAGTTGACGCTACTAATATTGAAAGAAACTTATATTTAACAACTCAATTAATTGAAACTGGGGTTCCAGTAGTTGTTGCTTTAAATATGGCAGACTTAATTGAAAAAAGAGGTTTAAAAATTGACACTAAACGTTTATCAATGGTATTAGGATGTCCTATTATTGAAACTTCTGCTTTAAAAGGAACAGGTTTAAAAGAATTAATTGCTGAAGCTGTTAAAGTTGCTAAACAAAGCGAACATCAATTACCAGGAGCTATTTTCAGTGAAAAACTTGAAAAAGCAATTGATACTGTTGTTCCTACTTTATCTGAAACAATTGCTGCTAACAAAAAAAGATGGTATGCTGTTAAAGTTTTAGAAAATGATGAAAAAGTAATGAATCATATTGTTTTAGATGCTCAAGCTAAAACTACTATTGATGCATTAAGAAAAGATTTAGAAACTGAATTAGATGACGATATGGAAAGTATTGTTACTGATGGTCGTTATACTTATATTCAAAAAATAATTTCAACAACTGTTGAAAAACCAAAAGAAAAATTAACAATTTCTGACAAAATTGATAAAATTGTAACAAACAGATTCTTAGGAATTCCTATTTTCTTATTAATCATGTATATTGTTTACTATATTTCAGTTACAACTGTTGGGACATTCGTTACTGACTGGACAAATGATGTCTTTGTTGTAGCTATTCAAGATGCTGTATCTGGATTCTTAAGTTCAGTTGGAGCAAGTGGTTTATTATCTGCTGTTATCGTTGATGGTATCATCGGTGGTGTTGGTGCAGTTATCGGATTCGCACCTCAAATGGCAATCTTATTCTTATTCTTATCAATCTTAGAAGATTGTGGTTACATGGTTCGTATTGCATTCGTCATGGATAGAGTATTTAGATATTTCGGTTTATCTGGGAAAAGCTTTATTCCATTATTAATTGGTTCTGGTTGTGGTGTTCCTGCTATTATGGCATCTAAAACAATCGAACAAGATAATGATAGACGTTTAACTATTATGACTGCTACATTTATTCCTTGTGGTGCAAAATTACCTGTTATCGCTTTATTAGGTGGAGTTATGGCTGGTAAAGTTGCTGGTTGGGAAGCTGGAGGAATGATTGCTCCTGCAATGTATTTCTTAGGTATTGTTGCTGTATTAGTTTCTGCTATTATCTTAAAGAAAACAAAACCATTCTCTGGTAAACCTGCTCCATTCGTAATGGAATTACCAGAATATCATATTCCTAGTGTTAAAACTGTATTATTACACGTATGGGAAAGATTAAAAGCATTCTTAATTAAAGCTGGTACAATCTTAGTTGTTGCTTGTATCGTTATTTGGTTCTTATCTACATTCGGATTTGAAGGTGGATCATTTGGTATGGTTGATGATACTGCTAATAGTTTAATCGCTGTTATTGGTAATGTTATTGCTCCAATCTTTGCTCCACTTGGATTTGGTAACTGGCAATCAGTTGCTTCATCATTAACTGGATTCTCAGCTAAAGAAGCAATCGTTTCTACAATGGGTGTATTAGCTAATGTTGCTGGAGATACTGAAGATGCTGTTAACGTTGCTGCTGGTGTAGCTCAATGGTTCCCAACTGCAATGGCTGCATTATCATTCTTAATCTTTAACTTATTAGATTCACCATGTTTAGCTGCTATTTCAACAATGGCTAACGAATTGAATGATAGAAGATGGTTCTGGTTTGCAATTATCTTCCAAAATGTATTTGCTTACGCTGTTTCATTAATGGTATATCAAATTGGTTCATTAGTATTATATGGAACATTTGGATTCTGGACAGTTGTTGCATTCGTTGTTCTTGCATTCATGTTATACATGTTATTTAGACCTGATCCATATAAAGATCAAAAAGTTTATTCTACAAGATCAGTTGAAGCATAATAAAATCCGGAATTACTCCGGATTTTTATAAATTAAAGGAGGTATTATTATGGCTAATGTGATTATTGTTTTATTAATTGTTACCTATTGTGCATGGGTCATCTATACACATTTCTTTAGAAAGAAAGATGGACATAAGTGTAGTGGTATTTGTGCAGGGTGTAGTCAATGTTCATCTCCTTTAGATGATTATTATAGAGATCAAAAGAAAATGAAAGAGAGACATAATCATGGGTAATGTAAGTGGTTCGACTTTCTATATGTTTTTAGGAGTACTTGTTATTTATTTAATAGGTGTTTCTATTTACACACTTGTTCAAAAAATTAAGAAGAAAAGAAAATAACAGGAGGTAATTATGGCTAATGTTATTATCGTTCTTATATTAGTGGTGGTTGTTGGTATTGCTTTAAAATCAACAAGAAAACACATGAAGGGTGAAAGTTCTTGTTGTGGCGGTGGTGGAGAAATCTATCAAGCTTTAGAAGATAAAAAATTAGACAATCCAATTATTAAAGAAAAAGTATTTAAAATTAAAGGTATGACTTGTCAGCATTGTGTAGCTAATGTAACACGTGCAATTAATGCTATTGAAGGCGTAAGTTCACAAGTGAACTTAAAAAAAGAAGAAGCACATGTTGTCTATGATCGAGATGTTGATGATCAAGTGATTATATCTGCTGTCAAACAAGCAGGATATGATGTTATTTAGGGAAGAAGAAATTCTTCTCTTTTTTTATAAAACGATTGATATTCATGTCTATACATGGTACATTTAATATGTATAGACAAGATATAATTGTTGCGATTAAAAGTTAAAGAAATACACATCTCATACACCAAGCACTCCAAATTCTTTAATAATGTCTATATATAATGAAGTATCTAAAAAGAGGATTTCAAAAATCCTCTTTTTTTACCAATATTTGGTATTGCTTTTTGTTTGAATATTATATTTAGGTGTATGTGGATATTTTTCAATAGATTTGTTGTTTTTGATAGACCAAGCTTTTGCTGGAAGCGTTAAAAGCTGTGGACATTTTAATTCACCATCTAGTGGTTTAATGAGGGAAATGATATCATGATAATATTTATTACCATTTGTAAGAACATAAGCTCTTTGATTTAAGAAATCTTCCTCATTAAATTGTTCTTGATTGATACTATGTTCATAGATTTCTTTACGATCTAATTCATATAGAAATTCAGACATTAAATCATGAAAATCAAAAATATATTGATCTTTATGATTTACTAAAAAATTAATAATTGGTTCAAAAACTTCATCTGTATTTTCACTATCCCAATAACCTTTTTTTAATATTCCCCAAAAAGAATTTTTAAACATTTTCATCACCATATCCATTCTATAGGATAATGAACAAGATATCAAGGACTCCCTTTTCTAAACCAATAAACAATCCCTGTTTCATCAATATTTCCATAGATAGGATTAATAGCGATAGCATTTAATTTAGATGTTAATTTATACCAACTTTCTTTTTTGATTTCTTTATTTAAAAAATTAATCGCCACTTCTTTAGCAAGTACTTTTTCCTGACTGTTTTCTATTTTTCGATTATCATCATAGCCTACCCAACCATTAATGAGGATATTAGGATTATAAGCAACAATCAAATTATCATAATCTGTACTTCCTGTTTTACAGGCAACTTTATATTTGGTTTGATAATTTTCCATTGTTGCATTTAAATAAGTTGAAAATTGTTTATTAAAGGTTCCTGTTAATAATTGATTGAGGATTAAACAGCTTTCTTTGTTCAAATTTTGAATTCTTTGATTTTTATGTTGATAAATAGTTTTTCCTTGATGATCAACGATTTTTTCAATGGCATAAAGATGTTGATATTTACCACCAGAAGCAATATTACAGTAGATATTTGAAAGATTATAAATGTTTGTATTAACTGTTCCAAGTGCTAAAGAGGCGTTGTTTTTAGCGTTGATTCCATAGGATTTAAGAAAATCTCTAAGATTTTCTGTACCTAAAAATAAATGTGTTTTTACAGCATAAATATTATCGCTGACAGCAATAGCTTGAGCAAGTGTGATTTCTTGATAAGCATATTTTTGATGAAAATTAGCAGGAGAGTAAGTTGTATTGTTACTTAATTTAAAGGTCGTTGGTTCGCATAGAAAACGTGTAGAGGGGTTAAATCCGTTTTCTAAGGCTAAATAATAGAGAAAAGGTTTCACTGTACTTCCTATTTGTCTAGAAGCATGTATTGCACGATTATATTGAGAATTAGCGTAATCTTTACCACCAATCAAGGCTTGTAATTGATTGGTTTTAGGATTTGCAACCGTAAAAGCGCATTGTAGATCACCTTGTATTTTCTTTTCTTTAATAATATCATTTAAAGTATTTTGATATTCACTGTTAAAAGAAGTATAAATATTTAATCCTTTATTTAAATATTGATTATTATAAAAACCTAATTCCTCTAATTCTTCTAAAACAGTATCCTTATAATAATAAGTAGACATATTTTCATTAAGTGAATGTTCACTTGCTAAATTAAGAGTTTGTTTTTGAGTGGCCTCTAAAATACTTTGAGTAATCATTTGATTATCATACATAGCTTTTAAAACAAGACTTTGTCTTTGTTTAGCTCTTTCTTTGTTTAAAATTGGTGAATAATATTGGGGACCATTGACAACCCCTGCTAACATGCTTGCTTCATTTAAAGTCAATTCTTTTGCTTTTTTACCATAGAAATACTGGGAAGCATTTTCAATGCCATAAATTCCATGTCCAAAATAGACATTATTGATATAACCTTCTAAAATTTCCTTTTTTGATAAATGCGTTTCTAATTGTAAAGTAAAAAAAGCTTCTTTTACTTTACGAGACCAAGTCTTTTCATTTGTTAAATAAAGAAGACGAGCGTATTGTTGGGTTATTGTGCTAGCACCTTGAGAAGTTTTCCTTTTTAGGACATTTGTTTTTATTGCCCGGGAAATTCCGACATAATCAAACCCATGATGACTATAAAAACGTTTATCTTCAATAGCAACAATTGCTTTTAAAAAATAAGGACTAACATCATCAATTGAAACATATTGCCCACTATAATTATTGACACTTTGATAAAAAATCTTATTTTGATCATCATAAAGCTTTATGTAACGATCTTTATTAAGTTCAGGTTTTCCTACACAAAAGGCAATAACATACATCAATAAAAGAAATGTGAAGAAAAATATAAAACAATAAAGAATTCTTTTTATAAACTGTCTCATTTTATCACCGATTTTATTCTTGCCATTTTATGTTATAATATGCACGGTGATAGAATGAAAAAGAATATTAAAGTAAATTATAAGAGTATATTTAAATATGATGATCATCATGAAACAGTTCAATTTAAAAGTGATGGAATCTATGAAAAAGGATTTGATAAAGAGAAATTTACTTTCTATAACAATGATCAAAAGATAGAAATTATTTTAAAAGGTAAAGAAATGACATTAGCTAATGGACCTTCTTTATTAAATCTTTCTTATCATAGAAAGATAGGAAATCATTATCATACAGATTATGGGATGATAGAACTCTTTACAGAACTTATTACAATGGAACATGATCGTTATTTAAAAGTGAAGTATATTTTAAGTGATGAGCATCAACAATTAAGTGAAGTTTACGTGATGATGAAATATGATTTTTATGGAGAAGAAAATGAAGCAATCTAAGAAGTTATTAACGAATAAAATATTATTTTCAGGTTTATTGATTTTAATTCAATTAATTATTGTTTTTGTTGCCTTTTTGACGATTCATAGATCATCTAGATTTTTTGTCTATTTGTTCAAGCTTATTAGCGTTCTTGCTGCTTTATATATTATAAATAAGGATGATGCAAGTGCTTATAAGATTACCTGGCTTGTTTTAATAGCTGCTGTACCTTTTGTAGGTGGTGTTCTTTATGTATTTTTAGGAGATAAAAAACCAAGTCAAAGGTTACAATTTGCTTTTTTAAAACAAATAAAGAATCAACGTATTATTGAAAATGATATTATAGAAGAAGTAGCTGATCCTTATATTAAAGGACAAATGAATTATTTAAATCAACAAAGATATCCTACTTATTATGGACAAGATCTTAAATATTTTTCATTAGGTGATGATGCTTTTGAACCTTTATTGGAATCTTTAAGAAATGCGAAAAAATTCATTTTTATGCAATTTTTTATTGTTGATGAAGGAAAAATGTTGAAAAGTGTTTTAGATATTCTTAAAGAAAAAGTTAAAGAAGGCGTAGAAGTGAGATTTATGTATGATGATGTAGGATCACTTACGATGTTGCCTCGTCATTATGATCGTCAACTTGAAAAAATGGGCATAAAGAGTGTGGCATTTAATCCTTTTATACCTGTTTTATCTTTAGCGATGAATAACCGTGATCATAAAAAGATCGTGGTGATTGATGGTGAAATAGGCTTTAGTGGTGGATTTAATTTAGCAGATGAATATATTAATCAAAGAGTTAAATATGGGCATTGGAAGGATTCTGGGTTAATGATTCATGGTCCTGCTGTTAATTCGCTTACGAAGATGTTTTTAGAATCATGGAATGTAGCAAGAAATACAGAAGAAGATTATGAAAAGTATTATGTGCGCTCTCAGCAAAAATTTGAGGTAGATGGCTATGTAACTCCTTATGGAGATTCTCCTTTAGATGATGAAAATGTAGGTGAAAATGTTTATTTAAACATGATCAATCAAGCGTATGATTATTTATATATTACAACACCTTATTTGATCTTAGATGATAACTTACAAACAGCATTGATCAATGCTGCTAAAAGAGGAGTCGACGTACGCATCATTACACCAGGAATACCAGATAAAAAAATTGTTTTTAGAGTTACACGTTCATATTATCAAACATTGATCAAACATGGTATTCGTATTTATGAGTATACTCCTGGATTTATTCACGCTAAAAACTTTTTAGTGGATGATAAATGTGCAACAGTAGGGACAATTAATTTAGATTATCGTAGTTTATATCTTCATTTTGAAAATGGAATTTATTTATATAACAATAAAATATTAAAAGATATTAAGGAAGATTTTTTAGCGACAGTAGAAAAGTCTCATGAAATTACCTTGGATGAAGTTGTAACTGGTAAATTTATGGGTTGGTTTGAAGCAATTTTACGTGTAATTGCTCCATTACTTTAGGTAAAAAACATTGACTTTATGCACTCTTAATGGTAACGTATAAACGATTAAATATCTTTTTTAAGGAGGTAAAAAATGGCTGTAAATAAAATTGAAATTGCATTGAAAGAAGCACTAAAAAAAGCAATGGTTAAATGCAATTTTGTAGAAGATTATGAAATAGATCAAATCACAATAGAAATACCAAAAGAAAAAAGTCATGGTGATTATTCAACAAATATCGCTATGCAACTTACAAGATTACTTAGAAAGAATCCAAGAATGATTGCAGAACAATTAATCGAAGCAATTGATAAAGAGGAAGCAAATATTGATTCTATTGAAATTGCTGGTCCAGGATTCATCAATATGTTTATGAAAAAAGATGCTTTAACTTCTATTATTAAAGAAGTATTAGCAGAAAAAGATGATTATGGAAAAAGTGATGCAGGAAAAGGAATTAAATATAATGTTGAATTCGTTTCTGCCAATCCAACAGGAGATTTACATTTAGGACATGCTAAAGGGGCAGCAGTAGGAGATAGTATTTGTCGTATTATGTCAGCTGCAGGATATGATGTTACAAGAGAATATTATATTAATGATGCAGGAAATCAAATTTATAATTTAGCTTTATCTTTATATGCAAGATATAGAGAAGCTTTTGGTTTAGATTTTGAATTACCTGAAGATGGATATCATGGTCAAGATATTAAAGATATCGCTGTTAAAATCAAAGAAGAAGTTGGCGATAAATATTTAAATGCAGATCATGATGAAATGATTGCTTTCTTTAGAAAAGAAGGAACTAAATTTGAATTACAAAAAATTAAAGATATTTTAGCGGAATTTAGAGTTCATCATGATGTTTGGTTCTCTGAAACTTCTTTATATGAAGAAAATAAAGTAGTTCCTACAATTGAAAAATTAAAAGAAAAAGGATTTACTTATGAACAAGATGGTGCTTTATGGTTTAAATCAACTGAATTTGGAGATGATAAAGACCGTGTCTTAATTAAATCTGATGGAAGTTATACTTATTTAACTCCTGATATTGCTTATCATTTAAATAAATTAGATAGAGGTTATGAATATTTAGTAGATTTATTAGGAGCAGATCATCATGGTTATATCAATCGTATGAAAGCTGCTATTCAAGCTTTAGGTTATAATAGTGATCAATTAAATATTGATATTCTACAAATGGTAAGAATGATGGAAAATGGTGAAGTTGTTAAAATGTCTAAACGTACAGGAAATGCAATCACTATTAAAGATTTAATTGATGATATTGGTGTTGATGCAACTCGTTATTTCTTTGCCGCTAAAGCAGCCAATACACCTTATGATTTTGATTTAACATTAGCTAAATCTAAATCAAATGATAACCCTGTTTATTATGCACAATATGCTCATGCAAGAATGTGTTCAATTTTAAGACAAGCTAAAGAAAATGATATTACAATTGCAGATCATTTTGAATTACTTGTAAATGATAAAGAAATGGCTTTATTAAAACATATTAATGAATTTAGAAATGAAATTGCGGATAGTGCAAAATCAAGAAGTCCACATAAAATCGCAAATTATATTCAAAGACTTGCACAATTATTCCATAGTTTCTATAATGATTGTTATGTAATAGATAAAGAAAATATTGAATTATCAATGCAACGTTTAGCTTTAGTAGAAGCAACACGTATTACATTAAAAAATGCATTAAACTTAATTGGTGTTGAAGCACCTGAAAAAATGTAAGGAGAGATAAAGATGGATAAAAATAGATCAATGGTTGATGTCGCTTATGAATTAATGTCTAAAAAGAAAAAAGCAGTTAATTTCTATAAATTATGGCAAGAAGTAAGTGAAGTAAAAGGTTTTGATGAAGAAGAAAAAGATGAAAAAGAATCTTTATTCTATACAAACATTACTTTAGATGGACGTTTCATTACAATTGGTGAAAATAACTGGGATTTACGTTCTCGTCATAAATTTGATGAAGTACACATTGACATGAATGATATCTATACTGATGAAGATGAACAATCTGAAGAAGTAGAAGATGATGTGGATAGTACAATCGAAGATGATTATAATAACTAAGAGGCAAGGCCTCTTTTTTAATAAAATCCTTGCTTTCAAATAAAAGTAGATATTCTTATTAATGAAAGGATTATTTTATGAATAAACGACAAACAAAGATTTTAGAATTACTCACACAAAATAAAAAAGTAGAAGTTACAAAACTTTCTGAATTACTAGGAGTTTCACAAGTTACAATTCGTAAAGATTTAGATGCTCTTTCAGAAAGTGGTATGTTAATTAGAGAACATGGGTATGCTACTCTTAATAAAAGTGATGATATGAATATTCGTCTTGCTTATCATTATGAACAAAAACAAAAAGTAGCTAAAAAAGCAGTAGAATCGATTCAACATGGTGAAACAATTATGCTTGAATCAGGTTCATGTTGTGCTCTAGTAGCCTTAGAAATTGCAAAGACAAAAAAAGATGTCACACTGATTACCAATTCTGCATTTATTGCAGATTATATTCGTAAACATACAGCTATTAAAATTATTTTATTAGGTGGAGAATATCAACATGAATCTCAAGTGATGATAGGACCAATGATGAGAAAATGTGCAGAAGCATTTTTTGTGGATAAACTCTTTATTGGAACAGATGGTTTTAGTATTGATACAGGATTTACAGGAAATGATTATATGCGTTGTGAAGCTGTTAAAGATATGGCAAGACAAGCAAGTCATGTTATTATTGTTACTGAATCAGATAAGTTTCATCAAAAAGGAGTTTCTAATTTAATTGATTTACATCAAGTATCATGTATTTATACAGATCAAGGAATTCCTCAAGAAGTTGAAGAATATTTTAAAGAAAAACATATACAAGTTGAGAAAGTTTGATCCTAAGGTATCCTTAGGATTTTTTGTAGCAAAAATGTAAAGGAAAGTTGCTGGTGATAAGAAGTAAGAATGTTATAATTTTTCTAGGAGGTGACAGTAATGCTTAATGAAAAGATAGTGTATTATAGAAAGAAAAACATGCTTACACAAGAAGAACTAGCATATCAATTAAATGTTTCAAGACAAACAGTTACAAAATGGGAAACAGGAACTATTTATCCTAATATTGAGTATTTAATAAAACTTTCAAATCTTTTTGGTGTTTCAATAGATTATTTAGTTAAAGAAGATGATTGTTTAACATTAGAAACTCATAAAATTGAAATAAGTGAACTTGCATGCTTTCTTGTAAAAGCCAAAAAGGCAACGTATGCAAATAAAACAAATAAAGTCAATTCTTCAAGAAAAGAGTCTCATGATTATTCATATCAAGAGAATAATTATACTTATTTAGATTCCTTCTTTGGTGCGGAAAATTTTAGTGGACAAGAAATTGTTTATAAAGATGAAAAAGCATGTTGGTCTATGAATTACTATGGAAGGGTTATAGAGGAAAACTTTAATGGTGATTTTTTAAAAGAAGCTTTATTACAAGTTGATGAAGAATTGCCTTTTAGAGGTCCTTTATTTTATCAAAAAGGGGAGTATCTTTACTTGTTGCGTATTCAAGGAAAAATTGATTTTTTTCAGGGTGTTGAAGAAATATATTATCAAACATATAAAGTTTATGAAGGATTTATACAAGGCGGAATTGTGAAATAAATAATGACAAATATTTTAAATAAATTTTAATATACTCTTAATGAAGAATGATTATTTCTAAAACAGGAGAGAGTATATGAAAAATTTAGAAAGAAAAGATATTTTAAATGTGAAAAAGAATAATAAAAAACAAAGTGTTTTTGATAATTCTGAAGTAGTATTAAATATTTTGTATAATACGTATATAAAGAGTCAACTTCATAAAAAATAAAAAGCTATCTGTAAGTAAATAGATAGCTTTTTATATCTAAAAGAAACAATCAATGCCTTTATCTAAAAAGATTTGTTGATAATCTTTTAAATCTTCTTCATGATAAGCTTGATAAGTTTTTAAAGAATATTCTTTATTTAATAAGTCATATTTTTTTTCACCAAATTGATGAAAAGGAAGAAGTTGTACCTTTTGAATGTTTGATACTTTTAATAATTCACTTATTCCTTCAGCATCTTCTAAAGAATCATTAAAATCAGGAATAACAGGAATGCGTGGTAAAACATTAAGTTGATGTTGAATAGCCCATTGAAGATTTTCAACAATTAAATCATTATAAACACCTGTTCCTTCAAAATGTTGAAGTCGATTATAATGTTTTACATCAAAAAGTAAAAGATCAAATAAAGGTGCTAATTTTTGAAATGTTTCTTTTTGGATATATCCCGTTGTTTCAATAGCAACATGTAAATTCTTTTCTTTAAGAGATAAAACAAGCTCTTCTAGAAATTCAGGTTGTGCCATACCTTCACCTCCAGAGATAGTTACACCACCATTAGATTCTTCATAAAAATCAATATCTTGCATGCAGACATCCACAATTTCTTGGATTTCTTTAAAGTATCCTTCGTGACTTAATGCTTTAGTTGGACAATGATTGACACATTGTAGACAGCCAATACATTTATCATGATTAAAGATCATATGGTTTTCTTTTTCAGTAATTGCTTGTTTTGGGCAGTTAAGTAAACATTTCTTACAATGAACACATTTTTCAAAGTCATAAAGTATTTGTAGCTTATGTAATTGGGATTCAGGATTTGAACACCATTTACATTTTAAAGGACAGCCTTTAAAGAAAACGGTCGTACGAATACCTGGACCATCATGAATACTAAATTTTTGTATATTAAATATTAATCCTTTTTCCATAGTTTTTCTCCTCGTTAATATCCTAACATATCTTTTTATAAGTTTCAAATGAAACCAAAATTGTTTATTTATGAAAATAATATTGACTTATTTTTTGCTTATTATATAATTTAATTGCAAAAGAAAGATTTAAAACTTACGAATGAAAGCCGAGGGAAGAAAAATGAAAAATAGTGAACACTTTGGTGAACTTACATCAAGAATGAATCATTTTAGAGAAGAAGTCTTAGATAAAAAACCATATATCTGTGCAAAAAGAGCACTCCTTGCGACAGAGGCATATAAAGAACATTTAAATGAACCGCCAATTATGAAAAGAGCGTATATGTTAAAAAACATCTTAGAAAAGATGCCTATTTATATTGAAGAAGATACTTTGATTGTAGGAAATCAAGCTTCATCAAATAGAGATGCACCCATCTTTCCAGAATATACAATGGAATTTGTGATGAATGAACTTGATCTATTTGAAAAAAGAGATGGAGATATTTTCTATATTACTGAAGAAACAAAAGATGAATTAAGATCTATTGCACCATTTTGGGAAAATAATAATTTAAGAAGTAAAGGAGGCGCTTTGCTTCCAGATGAAGTGAGTGTTTATATGGAAACAGGTTTCTTTGGAATGGAAGGAAAGCTTAATTCTGGAGATGCGCATTTAGCGGTAGATTATCAACAAGTTTTACAAAAAGGTTTAAAAGGATATGAAGAAAGAGTTAAAGATTTAAAAGAAAAACTTGATTTATGTATGCCTGAAAATATTGATAAATATCAATTTTATAAAGCTGTTTTAATTGTCATTGATGCAGTTAAAACATTTGCAAGACGTTACAGTGATCTTGCTTTAGAACTTGCAGAAAGTGCTGATGGGAAACGAAAAGAAGAATTAGAAGAAATTGCACGTATTTGTAAGAAAGTTCCTTATGAAAAAGCAGAAACTTTCTATGAAGCGATTCAATCAACATGGTTTATTCAATTAATTCTACAAATTGAATCGAATGGGCATTCTTTATCTTATGGACGTTTTGATCAATACATTTATCCTTACTATAAACATGATAAAGATTTTCATAATATAACAGAAGAACAAGCTATTGAATTATTAGATAACTTATGGATCAAAACTCTAACAATCAATAAGGTGCGTTCACAAGCCCATACTTTTTCAAGTGCCGGAAGCCCAATGTATCAAAATGTAACCATTGGTGGACAAACACCTGATAAAAAAGATGCAACGAATGAACTTTCATATTTAGTATTAAAATCGGTTGCCCAAACACGTTTACCACAACCAAACTTAACAGTGCGATATCATAAAAATATGCCAAAAGCTTTTTTGGATGAAGCTATTGAAGTTATGAAACTTGGTACAGGAATGCCTGCATTCAATAATGACGAAATCATTATTCCATCATTTATTGAAAAGGGTGTCAAAGAAGAAGATGCATATAACTATTCAGCGATTGGTTGTGTTGAAACAGCAGTTCCTGGTAAATGGGGTTATCGTTGTACAGGGATGTCTTATATGAACTTCCCACGTATTTTATTAATGGCAATGAATGATGGGGTAGATATGACTTCTGGAAAACGATTCTTTGAAGGTGGTGGTTACTTTAAAGATATGGCATCTTATGATGAACTCTTTAAAGCGATTGAAAAAGGAATGCGTCATTTGACACGTATGTCAGTGATTGTTGAAAATGCGATTGATTTAGCACTTGAAAGAGATGTTCCTGATGTTTTATGTTCAGCCTTGACAGAAGATTGTATTGGTCGTGGAAAAACAATCAAAGAAGGTGGCGCTGTTTATGATTTTATTTCAGGGTTACAAGTAGGAATTGCGAATATGGCAGATAGTCTTGCAGCTATTAAAAAACTTGTCTTTGAAGAAAGAAAAATCACACCTGAAGAATTATGGAATGCTATTTTAGATGATTATACAAGTGAAGAAAGTCAAAGAATTCAAGAAATGTTAATTAATGATGCCCCTAAGTATGGTAATGATATTGATGAAGTCGATCAATTAGTAGTTGATGTTTATAATATTTATATTGATGAAATGAAAAAATATCCAAATACTCGTTATGGAAGAGGTCCAATCGGTGGGATTCGTTATGCTGGTACTTCAAGTATTTCTGCCAACGTTGGACAAGGTTATGGCACAATGGCTACTCCAGATGGAAGAAAAGCACATACACCTCTTGCTGAGGGATGTTCACCAGCTCATGCGATGGATAAAAAAGGACCAACTGCTGTGTTTAAATCTGTTTCTAAATTACCAACACATGAAATTACTGGTGGTGTTTTATTAAATCAAAAGGTAACACCTCAGTTATTATCGAAAGAAGAAAATAAAGAAAAGATTGAAATGTTGATTAAAACTTTCTTCAATCGATTAAAAGGTTATCATGTTCAATACAATGTTGTTTCTAAAGAAACATTATTAGATGCCCAAGCACATCCTGAAAAGCATAAAGATTTAATTGTTCGTGTTGCTGGATATTCCGCATTCTTTAATGTGTTATCAAAAGCAACACAAGATGATATTATTGGAAGAACTGAACAAACATTATAGGAGAAAAGAAAATGGAATTTATAATTGATACAGTAAACTTAGAAGATATAA
>OLPS01002229.1_pt1 | contig 18094 bp, 10 predicted proteins | sample 1673071 | NCBI WGS metagenome assembly OLPS01 (sample SAMEA3136752, study PRJEB25190) | human gut metagenome | reverse complement strand
CAGTGCTCGCGGGGGCGAATGCCGGGGATCTGCCGCTGAGGGCGGATTTCAGAGTAGTGTGAGGACAGGACAAGTGCCGCGTGTGACAGTTTGGCAGAGGAAAGTTAAGGCGTACCGCATGGCAAACGGAGGAAAGCAGAGTGCGTGTCTTGTCAGTGCATTGCTTCAGGTGAAAACTTCATAAGAAAAACGGGAACTGCCGGGAAACGATTTCCGGCAGTTCTTTTTTCCGCCTTTCTTCCAAAACCCCCTTGACGCTTCTGGAAAAAGAAGTATAATTACTTCAAAAATGAATAGTTCAAAAATGAAATAATTAAAGGAGGAGAGTCGACGGATGAATCTGAAAATCGAGTTTGCCAGAAAAATGGCCCTTGCCTATACGGCGGTATGCAGACCGCTGTGCCAGGAAATGAAGCTGCCGCAGACCGCCTTTGATATCCTGATGTTTTTGTACAATAATCCGGAGTATAAAACGGCACGCGATATTGTGGAAATCCGTAATATCAAGGCGAACCTGGTTTCGGTAAATGTGGAAAAGCTGGTGCAGGACGGCTATATTGAGCGGCAGGCAGTAGAAAAGGACCGCCGCAAAACGGAGCTGATCTGTACGCAAAAGGCGCTGCCGATTCAGAAACGGGGCAAAGAGCTGCAGCAGGAGTTTGCAGAGCGGCTGATGATGGGCTTGAGTGACGAAGACCAGAAAAAGCTGGCGATATATTTTTCACAGATGGAAAAAAATCTGGATCAGATTATAAAAGGAGACGAAAGATAAGATGCAGTTATTGATCACAATATTGGTTACATTTTTTGCGGGAATGGGCGCAGGTCTTGGTACCGGCTTTGCAGGGATGAGCGCAGCGGCGGTCATCAGCCCGGTTCTGATTACGTTTCTTGGGATGGATCCGTATATGGCGGTCGGCATCGCGCTGGCGTCGGACGTGCTTGCGAGCGCGGTTTCCGCTTATACCTATGGAAAAAATAAAAATCTGGATATCCGAAACGGACTGATTATGATGGTAAGCGTGCTGGCATTTACCGTGGTTGGCAGCTATGTTTCCAGCCTGGTTCCTTCCCGGACGATGGGCAGCTTTTCTGTGTTTATGACGCTTTTGCTCGGCATTAAATTCATTGTACGCCCGGTTATGACAACCAAGGAGGCAATGCAGGGCGTTTCTGCGAAAAAACGTGCGGTACAGTCGATCGTCTGCGGGCTGCTGATCGGCTTTATCTGCGGCTTTGTCGGCGCTGGCGGCGGCATGATGATGCTGTTGATTCTGACCTCCGTGCTGGGTTATGAATTAAAAACTGCAGTCGGAACGAGTGTGTTTATCATGGCGTTTACGGCATTTACCGGATCAATTTCGCATTTCGCCATCGGCGGTGCGCCTGACTGGACGGTGCTGATCCTGTGTATGGTATTTACGCTGCTGTGGGCACGGATTGCGGCTGTTTTTGCCAACAAGGCGACGCCGAAGACCTTAAACCGTGCGACCGGTGTGATTTTAGTCGTTTTGGGGATCGTGGTCCTCGGGTTTCAATTTTTTGCATAATAAAGAACGGCGGGAGCACGATTGCAGCAGGTACGGTGTGATGAAGATCGCGATTCAGATTGCGTGAGAGATTCTGTTTATGATACAATCAAAAGGAAACGTAATTTCAATTGTGATTTCAACGATGACCCGGAAACGAGGAGACCTATGGAAACCAGAACAACTACCCCTATAACGACGGTAATGGTGCTGCTGGAAGAAAAACTGCGGCAGCAGGTGAGGCAGGACAAGCCGCTGCTTGTGGCGATCGACGGACGCTGTGCTTCCGGAAAAAGCACGTTGGCAAAAGATCTGCAAAAGCAGCTGGACTGCAACGTGATCCACATGGATGATTTTTATCTTCAGCCCCATCAGCGCACGACCAAGCGCCTGCGGGAGCCTGGTGGAAATGTGGACTATGAGCGGTTTGAAACAGAGGTGCTGCAGCCAATGCTCACAGGAGAGGCATTCTCCTATCGCCCCTATGACGCGCACGCGGTCTGTTTTTTGCCCGAGGTAATAGTTTCTCCGAAAAAAGTGACGATCATCGAGGGTTCCTATGCCTGTCATCCGAGACTGCGCAGAAGCTATGACCTGCGCATTTTTCTGACGGTTGACCGACAGGAACAGCTGGAACGGATTCGGAAAAGAAACGGAGAAGAGCGGGAGGAAATGTTTGAACGGATCTGGATTCCGTTGGAAGAGCGCTATTTCTGGAAAGCCGGAGTGGAAAAAACCTGCGATATCAGTCTGGATACGACCGGGCTGTTCGAGGGCTGAGCGCGATACAAGGGCTGCGCAGACGGTATCCGGGCGTGGAAAAGGCGGTATAGTGCAGAACATATCCGGCTCGCGTTTGGATGTTACGAAATGAGGAATTTGAAAGATGAAATGGATGGTTGCATCGGATATACACGGCTCCGCAAAGTATTGCAGGGAGCTGCTTGACGCATATGAACGGGAAAAGGCGGATCGGCTGCTTTTGCTGGGAGATCTTTTGTATCACGGTCCGCGCAACGATCTGCCAGATGAATATGCCCCGAAGATGGTGATCGCCATGCTCAATGCGAAAAAGAATCAAATTTTGTGCGTGCGCGGAAACTGCGATGCGGAAGTGGACCAGATGGTGTTGGAATTCCCGATTCTGGCGGATTACTGTATGCTCGACCTTGGAACGAAACTGGTGTATGCTACACACGGGCATCTGACATCGGCAGAGCAGTTGCCGCCGCTTCGGGAGGGCGATCTGTTTTTGCAAGGGCACACTCATGTGCCGATGAATGAGGTAAAAAACGGGATTCGCTGCATGAATCCGGGATCGGTGTCGTTGCCAAAGCAGGACAGCTGGCGCGGATATATGATTCTGGAAACAAATCAGGCGGTCTGGAAAGAATTGGATGGAACGATTCGGGAAATGGTTGAAATTTAGTTTTTTTGCAACCTTAAGAATTTCATCATCCGGATTTTATTTTTCCTTTATAAATTTTAGGACATTTTTAGGAACTGGACATAACGAGGACACATTTATTCGGTATTCTATTTTACGGATAGATGAATGACTCACTATCTCCCCCCTCATATAAACACAAAACGGCAGCCCTCCTATCCTGGCTGCCGTTTTGTGTTGTCGTTTTTCAAAAGAATCCGCCTAATTGCCTTGACGGTATATGGGAATCCCGTTAATATATTCAAAGAAAGAAATGTCCGTGACTGTTTCAAATACATGTAGAAGAGGAAGAACCGATGAAAAATTGGGAAGACGTAAAAATTGCACCGGAATTTAATGAACAGGGCGTAGCCTGTTATCGGCTGACCGGAGCTGATTTTTTGAATGAATACTATATTATTTCGGAGGCGGAGACGAGAAAGTTGCTCAACACGCCGGAAATCGTAGGCTATGAGGTCTATAACTGCCTGATTTCTTCTACCTCCCAGATGCTGTATTATCTGAAGGAGCAGAAAAAAGTGACGACGGCAAATATCCTCTCCATTCTTAGGGGTGCGTTGAACTATCCGCTGGAAGAAAGCTGCTACCGGGAGCATATCCGTGTGCATGACATCAGCTTTTTATCCAGTGAGCGCGTGTTTGAAAACGAAGAAATCGCCGGGTTGGAAATCAAATACAGCAAGCTGACGATGGTGCCGGACAGCACGCTGATGATCGGTGATATCATCGCAAGCGGCGAGACGCTGATCCACTGCCTGCGCTATGTGACAGATTTTTACCGCGAGCACGGCGCAAAGCTGCGCAACATCATCATTTTTACGATTGGCGGTACAAAGGGAATCGATATTTTAGAAGACCTGACCCGCGATATCCGCGAGTTCTGGCCAGAATTTGAAGGCTTTATTACGGTATATTATGAAGGAATTTTTGCAACCTACCAGGACAAGGGCGTTTCCGGCATCAATCTGCCGGATGTGGACTTTTACTGGAAGGGCGGCATCGTTGCACCGGAGTTTCGACGGGAGACGCTGTCCATGTGCAGCCCGCTGTTTGAAAAGTGCATCATTTATGACGGTGGCGCAAGACGATATGAGATCCACGAGCACGTGGAAGAGGTGCTGGAATTCTGGGAGGGTATCCGGGAACGCGCAGACCAGATCAATTTTCCGAAGCTTCTGGAAGAAAAGCTCGGCTATGAGCTGCCGATCGACTATGAGGACTGGATTGCGGCAAACCACTACGGCTTAATCCGCCCGGAGGACGCCAGATGGCTGTATCGTCAGGAGCAGGGCTATGTCGAAAGCATGAAAAATGTGACGGTGAAGGAGCTGGCGGAGCAGAGAATCGCAGAGTTCACCGGCGCGCTGAGAAAATATATTCTGTAGGGAAATCGCGTGCCGGAGCGTCATGGCTTTTGTGGGCGAACGCCGCATTGCATTAAAAAAGCGTGCGGACAGTGAACGAAATGAAATAGGGTTGCCTTTTTTATAGGAAGAGGATTACCAACAGGCTTTTGCAGTCGAAAGATTGCAGGAGCCTGTTTCTTATGCGCTACAGTTCACCCGCGCCATTCGCAAAAGCGCATCTTCGATGCTTACCGCTGCGCTGCAGGTCTGTTATCATGCGATAACAAGCGCTTCGCGCGGATCGCACTGCGGCGGATTGGAATCCTGTCGCTTACGCGACCCGCCGCAGGCGGAGAATCCTGCTTTGCAGGATTCTTTTTGCTCATAAAATGGCGCTCCATTCGAGCGCTTCTATGCGCGGATTTTCGTGCGAGCACGAAAATCCGCTTACAGAAGTGCTCGAGTGAGCTGTAACGAAAATATTGACATCGTCGTATTCTTTTTATAAAATGAGACTGCAAGTATTATGAGACTGACGGTATCATCCAAAAGAACTGCGAATCAGGCAGCAGGGAGGAGTAAATATATGGGGAAAAGAAATCGGGGAAAACAGGCGCTGGGGATTTTTCTGGCGGGATGGATGGCAGCGACATCGGTAGACATTTCCGCTTTGACGACGTATGCGGCACAGGCAAAAGCGACGGGCGAGCCGGAGAAAACGGTTGTCATTACGGAATTTGAACCGCTGGCGGATAAGATTGCAGAGCAGACGCTGAAGGTGGGCGCTTCCGAAAAAGAAATCGTCCTGCCGGATACGTTGGACGTATGGGTGAGCGCTGCGGTAGAAGAGACGGAAACAGGGGAAACTGAAACTGAGACGGAAGCTGAGACAGAAACGGAAACAGAGACTGAAACCGCGACCGCGACCGAAACGGAAAGTGAGACAGAAACGGAGACCGCGACGGCAACCGAAACGGAGATCGAAAGCGCGACAGAAAAAGCGACAGAAACAGAAACGACTGGGGCAGAGAGCGTGACAGAAGAGGGAACAACGACCGGAGCAGAGGATGCAGCTGCGGCAGGCGCAAACGAATCCGGAACGGAAACTGCTACGTCGGGCAAAACGAAAAATGACGCAGGCGCAGCAGAAGCGTCGGAACAAAGCCACGCGGGCGCAGGTAACAGCGCAGCCGAATCCTCAACCCCCGTGACGGAGTCTGCCCAGCCGCAGTCGGAATCGACCGGCAGCGCAGCGCCCGCAGAAACCGCACAGGAATCAGAAAACGGCATCGCATCCGCGGCGGAGCAGATTTTTGCAGCATTTTTGCCGATGAAGGTCTATGCGGCGGAAATGAAGTCTGCGGAGAACGAAAAGACCGAAGCGACGGCAGCAGGTACAACGAAGAAATCCCCCTCGCAGGCAAACGCTGAATCTGAGCAGCCGGAGCAGCAAAAGCAGCAAAAGCAGCTTACTCTGACGGACATCACCTGGAAGCTCAACGCAAAAGAAAGCGACGGCGACAAATTCGACAGCAGCAAGAAAAACGAAGGCAAATGTTATGTATACGAACCTGTCCTGCCTGAAACGGACGCGGACGGCAACAAACTTGTCATGGCGGATGATGCAGAGCTGCCGCAGATTGCTGTTCTGATCGGCGGTCGGAAGGTGCGGGCCCTGAGTAACGAAGTGATCGATATCGCGGACGTTGAGCCGACAGGTTCCAACGGACAGATCGTGATCAATTCGGAAAATCTGGATGACTGTGACAACAAAATCCTGACCGGCAGCGTGAGTTCGTCCGATTTGAATGACAGCGCAAAAGGTATTGTGGTCGACGGCGTGACGCTGAACCTGACGATCCGGGATCTGAAGATTGACCGGAAAAATTTCGGCAGCAATTCGATCTCTGCGATCTCCCTGATCAATCAGGCGACATTGAATCTGACGCTGGAGGGCGACAATAGCTTGTACGGTGCATACGGCGGCGCTGGCATTGGCGTTCCGAGCGGGACGGTGCTGCATATCACGCAGGAGAGCAGCGGCAGTTTGTACGCAAAAGGCGGAAATATGTTCGGCGGCGCGGCTGGTATCGGAGCAATCAGTCCCGGGCTGGATCTGAATTATTCGTCCAACCCGCAGACGCGTTCCTGTGGATATATTAAAATCGCAGGCGGCACGGTAAAGGCGGAGGGCGGAACGTATCGCTTCCGCGGCAGCGACATCAGCGGCGGTGCAGGTATCGGCGGCTCTTATGGCACGAGCGGCGGCATGATCGATATCATCGGCGGATCAGTAACGGCAATCGGCGGAATGTTTGGAGCAGGTATCGGCGGCGGTGGAAACGGCAGCGTCGCACGGATTACGATAGACGGCGGAACGGTGGTCGCAGAAGGAACCGGAAAAGGAGCCAGACAGCCCGCTGCAATCGGGCGTGGTGTTGATACGAATACGATGGGCGACAACGTGCTGCCCTGCGGTGTGATTGCGTTAAATGGCGGTAACGTCACCGCAAAGGGAAATATCGGATACGGTTATGTGGAATCTGATTATTATCCGACCGGAGAAAATGCGAAAGTGACAGTTTCCGATCAGGTTTTCCTGACGCTGGACGGAGAGATCAAAGATGGCGGCAGAAATACGGTAAAAAATTATGAACTGAGCTTTACCGTTTTTGATACTGCATTTGCAAAAGCTAAGACGGCAAAGATTGAGCTGGATGGCAGTCTGGTTCAGGAAAAGATTGTGGCGAAAATGACGATGCCCGGACAGGTAGCGTTTACCCTTTCGTTTGCGCACAATGCATTTTCCGGCGAAAAGACATTTACCGTGACAATCGACGGGAAAACCTATGAAGCAACGGCTGATTTTAAAGCGGATCAGATGGAATATGACCTGACGGCGGGCAAAGAGCTTTATCCCGTGTCTCTGGAATTTTATGACGACGCGATCAAAGAGGACGTTGCAGTAGACGAAATTTCGATCAAGCAGAACGGTACGGCGCTGGAAGACACAGAGTTTGTGCAGCCGGGAAAGATCGAACGGGTAACAGACGGCGTCGGAAAAATGATGATCTTTCTCCCGGCGAATGATGGAGCGACAGAGATTACAGTCAACGCGTCTGGAATCAACGGGTCGAAAGCGATGACCAAAACCGGACTGATGGTCGGAAAGGACGGAATCACCACAGTTTCCATGTGCGTCGGCAGGGTGACACTTTCTGCAAAGGAGTCCAAAGTCAATGCAACAGACGTAACTATTTCGGTTGAATCGAACGTCATGACCTGGGATCTGTATATGAAGCGAAGCAATGATCAGGTGATCGATGATCCGAAGGTAATTATTTCCGAGGGTACAAAGTATGAACAGACTGCGCAGAAGGGCGAAGTGCATCTGCAGAATCTGACTGCAAACTGCAATTATGGATTTTATATGGTTGCAAAGCAGGGCGATCTGATATCTGAAATTGTAGATATCCATTTCAATACGCCAAACGGAGCGAGAGTGTTCTGGGAGAAGGACAGCAGCATAGGCAAGAAATATTATGAAGGTTTTTTTAATGCGATTGCGGATGCAGAAAATATTAGCCCGGCTGGGTTTACGATTCAGGCGATGGGAATCGCGAACTGGGGATCCTGGCTCACGTTGAAAAAATCCTGTAAGCTCGATTTAAACGGGCAGAATGTCACGATGAACGGGACGAGTGTGTGTTCGCTGGCGCTTGCAGAAGGAGTCTCTGCAGTGCTGACAGACAGCGCGGGCGGCGCGGAATATCATAACAGTACAACCGGTGGTTCCTATTCCCTTTTTAACATGAAAAGTAATTCTTCTCTGACGATTCAGGGTGGAAGCTATTATGATTATAAAGAGCTTTTGAAAGGAGAGAGCGAGTCAAACCGCACACTGACGATCGAGGGCGGTTCGTTCCGCGGTAGCAACCATATCGACATCGGCGACGGCAAAGTTGTGCTTTCCGGCGGAACGTTTTACGGCGGTCTGTCTGTAAGCGGAAGTTATGAAATCAAAGAAGGCTACTGCGTGAAATATCTGACCGGCAGTAACCAGGGAACATATACAACAACACTGCCGAGCGGGAAAGACGACGTTGAAATTGTTCCGCTTCCGGCGCTTAAAGGAGAACTGGATCTGCAAATCGGAAACGGTATCTCTTCTTCCGCAAAGGTCGGAACAGAACTGAGAGCGACTTTTACGGATAAAAGCGATGGCGATGGAGCCTATATTTACACATGGTATCGTGTAGACGGGGATCAGGAGGAAGTAATTCAGACATCTTCCAGTGCAACAACGTGGAAATATAGTACTTACTCGATCAAGCAGGCGGATATTCGCAAACAGATTTACTGTAAAGTGACGAAAGAGAAAACCTCCGGTTCGATAAAATCGGAGAAGACCTATCCTGTCATGGGATATTCGATCGAGGGCGCGACCATTACCCTGCAGGAAGGTACCTGGAGATATGACGGAACCGAACAAAAGCCTAAGGTCACAAAAGTAATGCTCAGCGACGGCTTTACAACCCTGACGCAAAATGTAAGCTATAGCGTTTCCTATGAAAACAATATCCATGCGGGAACGGCAAAGGTTATCATAACCGGTATCGGAATTTACGAAGGAACTGCAGAAACGACTTTTACAATCAACCCGAAGGCTTTCTTTGGGACTGATTTGAAAATCGAGATCGTTGGAAATCCGGATGAAAGTCCTTATGAATACACCGGAGCGGAAATCTGCCCGGAGATCGTTGTAAAAGACGGGGATCAGACCATTCCGGAATCACAGTATACGGTTTCCTATAAAAATAATGTGAATCCAGGAACAGCGATCATCTATATCAAAGGAACAGATGATGGGGATTACTACTTTGGCGCGAACAACAACTATAAGTATTTTACCATCGTTCATGACCATGACTGGACCTATAGTGCAAACGCGTGGACGATTCTCATGGAGTGCCAGAAAGAAGACTGCCCGCAGAGGCGCGCTACGATAGTGCTTTATGTTGATGATTATGACCCTATAAAATATAACGGAAAGACGCAGGATGTCGCGACTGTTTCGCAGTTTCCCTCCGGTATATACCCGGGCAAGATAACGAAGGAATACACCGGAGACGGTCTGGAGAACGGTCTGCCGAAAAATGCCGGAAGCTACACGGCAACCATGTCGATCGAGGAAGGCGGTGTGACATATACAGCAAAGGATAATTTTGTAATCGAAAAAGCAGATACGCAGATCGGAACCGTGACGGCAAACGAACTGCAAAATACGCTCGACGTGGATCAGGTGCAGCTTTCCCGTACAGATACGACAATTCCGGGAACTCTGAAATTAAAAACGGGAACGACGCTGCAGTACGGTACGCATGACTATGATTGGGTATTTGAACCGGAAGACAGTGTCAACTACGAAACGTTAGACGGAACGGTAAGCATTACGGTAAAAGATACGATTGCACCGACCGCGAGCTGGAAGATCGGAGAGAGCGGCTGGAGAAAATTTGTCAATACGATTTCCTTGGGTTTCCTCTGCAAAAATACAGAGACGATGGAAATTGCGTTTGAGGATGCAGAAAGCGGCGTTGCGACAAAACGGTACTATATCGCAGATCAGGAAATAAAAGATTATCCCGGTGTGGAATGGACAGATTATACAGCGCCGGTCGTTTTACCGCTCGGACCGCGCAGAATAGTGTATGTCCGGGTAACAGATAATTTTGGAAATGAGTCCATTTTAAACAGCGATGGTTTGACCGTTTATCAGGAAAGCACGCTGAATAACTCAGAGTTTTCGTATAGCTATAAAGAAGGTCAACCAAAAGCTATCATGATGGCTCTAAATGGCAATGCCTTTGCCGAGGTGGTGGATGACAGGGATAAGCCTCTTAAAAATACTGATTATGATATGAGCAACGACGAATTACTGACGTTTAATCCTAATTTTCTCGACAGCCTCAGCGTTGGAACCCATCATTATAAAATTGAGTTGTATCCGCAGGGAAATCAGGGCGTTGCAAGACTCTCCTATAATATTACGATTATCGTAGAAAAAGCGAAGCTGCGCGTAACAGGTGCCATAGCGACAGGCAGAACGTATGATGGAAGCAGACTTGTGGATGTGACGGATGTTGTGTTAGAGAATCAATCCGACACCAGTTATTCAGGGGTTTCGGTCGATACGAACGGTCTGCGGGGAACCCTGGAAAAGGCGGATGCAGGAACGTATCGGAGCGTAACGCTGCCGACACTCACCCTGACAGGGGCAGAAGCGGATAGCTATGAACTGATTCAGCCGAACGGTCCGGTTGACCTGTGGCGTGGTGGAGTGACGATTTCCAAAAAGGCAGCGCCGGTCATCCAGACGGTGGATAAGAGCTATGTTTATACAAAGGATGTCGAAGAAGCGATTGATCTGACCCAATATCTCCCGGCAGACTGTGGAGAAGCTGTTTTTGGACCATGGAACCATGGATCAAGAGGGTATGAATATTATAAGGTTCTTCCGAAGATAAACGGCAATATCCTGTCCTACACAGCCGGAAAGACGACCCCGGAGCAGATGAATCTTGGCAAGCGCGGAGAACTTGTGATTCCGGTACAGATGACGAACTACGAGGACACGGAGATCAAGTTTACGTTGTGTCTGCGCGATCAGACCAATGTAATTTTAAAGCCCGGCATGGAAGTTCGGCTGAAAAATAACGTGCTGACCTATGGGGAGCCGCTGTCGAAGCTGATTTTTGAAGAGGCAATATTTACGGACGAAGCCGGAAATGTCATTGAAGGCACGTTCGGCTGGCCGGACGGCAGCTGGGTACCGTATGCCGGAATCCCGGTGGGCACATGGCAGTTTAAACCGGCGGATGCTGAGTATAAGTCGGTCTATGGATCGGTGGATATCGTGGTCAATCAGGCAACGCCGACCGTCGGAACGCCTGCCAGTGTGGCAGAGAGAACCTATGATCCGACCAAGGCGCTGGAAGACAGCGATCTGACCGGTGGAGTTGTAACGGGCGTAGACGGAACGGCTTTGGACGGAACATGGAGCTGGAAGCAGTCCGGGATTGTTCCGACTGTGAAAAACAGCGGATATGAAGCGGTCTTTACAGAGACGGGAACGAAGAATTATAAAGCCGTCAGCACGACGGTTGCAGTGAAGGTGAAGAAAGCAGAGCCGGTCATTGTACAGAATCCGACGGCTGCAGAGATCACCTGGGGCGAAAGCCTTGCAGATTCTGCACTGAGCGGTGGCGCGGTACAGCACAGCGTTTCCGGCACTGCAGTGAGCGGAAGCTTTGCGTGGAAAGATGCTACAGTCAAACCGAACGTTGCGGACAGCAATCAGACGGCGTATACTGTAGTATTTACACCGGATGATACAGATAATTATGAAATAACAGAAACAACCGTCACGCTGAATATCAGGCGTGCGGGCAATACGCCGAACCTCCCGGCAAACCAGATGGATGTAACGTATGGCAATAAAAAGGTCAAAGACGTACAGCTGCCGGACGGCTGGGAATGGGCAGACGCAGATCTGGAAACGGAACTGGTTGTCGGCACAGCAGTCCATGCGACCGCTGTTTACATCGGCGAAGGACATGGAAACTACGAGACAGAAAGCGTCGTGATTGCGATCACACGCCTTGCCTGTACCCATGCAAATACCGAAGTGCGCGATGCAAAGACCGTCAGCTGCGGCGTAAACGGCTACACCGGTGATACGTACTGCAAGGACTGTGGCATCCTGCTTCAGAGAGGCAAAACAGTCGCAGCGCTGACGCATGACTACCGGGAAACCTATATCCAGCAGCCGACCGACTACGCGGACGGGTATAAAATCTATACCTGCAGCCACTGCGGAAACAGCTACACAGTGGATATCCCGAGAGAGTCGGGCAGCGGCAACGGTACTGGCAGCGGAACCAGTGCAGGCAATGGCAATGGCGGCAACAATGCGAATGGCGGAAGCAGCGCTGGCGGAGCAAACACCGGCAATGGCAGTAGCGGTGCTGGCGGAGCAAACACTGGTGCAGGCAGTAGCGGTGCTGGCGGAGTAACTACCGGCGGTAATGGCAATGGCAGTAGCAACGCGAGCGGTGGCGCTAATGCTGGCGCGGTTGGTGCAGGAAACGGAGCGACCGGTGGCATGAATACCGGTAGTGTGGGCGGAACAAACGCTGGCGCGACAGGTGGCTCGGGTGCTGGCAGCAATGGCAAGCCCGGAGCAGGCAACGCGACCGGCACAACCGGCAAGTCAGGCGCTGGAACCGGCAATGCGGGCACAACCGGCACAACCGCGGGCAACGGCGCTACAGGAACAGGCAGCACGGGCGGCGCGAGCGATGGCGGCACCGGAAATGCAGCCACCGCCGACCTCCCGTACCTCAAATCAGACAGCAGCAAACGCGGCTGGGATGCGATCGAAGAAATCTTAAAGGATGCAAACGAAGGCGATACCATCGTAATCAAAATGAACGGAACGGATATCGTACCTGCCAGCGTGCTGAATCAGGCAGCCGGAAAGGACATCACGGTTGTTTTTGAACTGGACGATGGAACCGGCTGGAGCATCCATGGAAAAGAGCTGACAAAACAGACAGACGATCTGAAGCTTTCGGCGAAGAACAAAGCTTCCGCATGGAAAGAAATTGCGGACGTGGAGGCTGAGATCGGCGATGCGGGTAGCGCAGACGGCAGCGCGAACAACGGCACAATCGGCGATTCCAGCAGTCAGAGCGGCGATAGCAATGCAACCGGCACTGACGCTGACACATTGACGCCGGATGGCACAGACGCGGCAGCAGACGGCAGCACAATCGGCAGCAACGCAGAGAACAGCGCGAATCGGCTGGTCATCCTGTTTGCAATCGGCGGAATTGTAATCGCGGCCGGAGCGGGCACCGGAATTGTACTGCTCGGCGGAAAGCGCAGAAAACGCGGAAACGGAACGAAGCAATAAGCAGGGAGTGCAAAACAAAACAGAAAAACAAAACAATAGAATGCATACTTGGGGAACACTATTGTTGGGAAGCAAAAGAGCAGGACAGGAAATTCATCGCAGGATTTTCTGTCCTGCTTTCTGTACAATTGACAGAAATGTAAAATCTTTATAAAATAGAATGAGACTTTGTGTATCAGAAACAGTACGAGGGAAAACGGTAAGACGTGTATCGCAATCGGACCATGCAGGAAATTCGGTGCGAAACGTCTGCGGAATGGAGAGTTTGGTTTATGGGGAATTCAACAAAAGACAAAATAGACGAGCGCAAGTTAAAGATTTTGGATACTGCGTTCGATATTTTTGTGGAAAAAACGATTGAAGCGGTCAGCATGGGGGAGATCGCGGAGGCAGCAGGCGTCGGGCGCGCGACGCTTTTTCGGTATTATCCGAGCAAGCTGGAGCTTGTTATCGAGGTCTGCGGCAAAAAATGGAAAGATGTGTTTGATAAGCTGGATGAGAGCCGCCCGATTTCTTCTGTCGGGGAGATTTCCGCGCTGGATCGGCTGATTTTTACGCTGGACAGCTATATCGAAATGTATCAGAATTACAAAGAGCTTCTCTGTTACAACGATAATTTCAACCACTATGTATCCCGTGTTGGAAGGGACAATGAGCATCTGGCTGCGTTCCATGAATCGCTGTATTCCGTGAATGTCCGTCTGCACAACATGTTCGAAAAGGCGAAGGAAGATAAGTCCTTCCGAACCGATATCCCGGAGGGCGAATTTCTGCGGGTTACGGTTCAGACGATGATGGGAGCGGGCGAACATTATGCCAAAGGATTTATCTGGGGTTCGGAAAAAGGGCGTGATTATACGCCGGAGCTGCTGCGCATCAAGGAAATGATTTTAAATTATGCGACGATGGGTTGTTGAAAATGGATTTGAGGGTATTGCGGTATTTTCTGACCGTAGCGAAGGAGCAGAGCTATCCGATGGTGCAGATCGCGTTGCATACGGGAACGGCGGATACGATTTTTGAAATGATGAACAAGGGGCTTGTGGACATCGGATTGTTTATGGAGCCGGTCAACACCGAAGGGCTGGCTTATATCCGGCTGCCCGAAAGCGACTGCTGGGTGGTCGGGATGCGTCCGGACGATCCGCTTGCGCAAAAAGAAGTCATTACAAAAGAAGATCTTTTCGGGCTTCCACTGATTTTGCCGGAGCGCATCGGCGTGCAGAGCGAGCTTGCAAACTGGTTTGGAAAAGATTTGGCGAAGCTTCGGGTTGCATTTACGAGCAACCTCGGGACGAACGCGGGCGTGATGGCGATGCACGGCCTGGGCTACCCGGTTTCGATCGAAGGCGCTGCAAAGTACTGGGGAAAAAGCCGCCTGATCCAAAAGCATCTGTACCCGGAGATCAAATCGGGCGTGATCATGGCGTGGCGCAGGAATATTCCGTATTCCCAGGCGGTGCAGAAGATGATCGAAAAAATGCAGGAATTTGAGGCATCTGAGATGTCGAAAAGGAGGAGATCATGAAAAAAGACTGGTGGAAAGATGCGGTAATTTATCAGATTTATCCCAGAAGCTTTCAGGACAGCAACGGGGATGGAGTCGGAGATTTGCAGGGGATTATTAAAAGGCTGCCTTATCTGGAAAAGCTGGGTATCGACGCGGTCTGGCTTTCGCCTGTTTACCGTTCTCCGATGGACGATAATGGCTACGATATTTCCGATTATCAGGATATCGACCCGATCTTCGGAACGCTTGCGGACATGGAAGAGCTGATTGCAGAGGCGAAAAAAAGAAACATCCGGATTATCATGGATCTGGTGCTGAACCATTCCTCGGACGAGCACAGGTGGTTTTTAGAAGCAAAAAAGAGCAAAGACAATCCGTATCACGACTATTATGTATGGCGCGACGGAAAAGAGGGCGAGCTCCCGAACGATATGAAGGCATGCTTTGGCGGCTCCTGCTGGGAATGGGTGCCCGAAGTGGGGCAGTATTATTTTCATCAGTTTTCTGTCAAACAGCCGGATTTGAACTGGGAAAATCCGAAGCTGCGCCAGGAAATCTACAATATGATTTTATGGTGGATGGATAAGGGCGTTGGGGGCTTCCGTTTGGACGTCATCGACCAGATCGCCAAGGAGCCGGATCAGAAAATCACCCAGAACGGTCCGCGTCTGCACGAATTTATCCGGGAACTGAGCCGCGAAACGTTCCAGAAGGGCGCGCTGATCACGGTCGGCGAGGCGTGGGGCGCGGATGTGGAGCGTGCGAAGCTCTACAGCAACCCGGATGGCAGTGAATTTTCCATGGTGTTCCAGTTCGAGCACATTCATATGGATCAGCTTCCGGGCAAGGAAAAATGGGATCTGTCGCCGCTTCGGCTGGTGGAGTTGAAACAGGTTTACAAAAAATGGCAGACCGGTCTGTACAATTGCGGTTGGAACAGCCTGTTCTGGAATAATCACGATCTGCCAAGAATCGTGTCCCGCTGGGGCAATGATAAAGAATATCGCGTCGAATCTGCAAAAATGCTGGCGACAGTGCTGCACGGCATGCAGGGCACGCCCTATATTTACGAGGGCGAGGAGCTTGGCATGACGAACGTGGGCTTTACGGACATCAGCCAGTACCGGGATATCGAGACGATGAATATGTACCGGGAGCGTAAGGCAGCAGGTTACAGCGAGGCGGAAATCTTAAAATCCCTGCAGGCGAAGAGCCGTGACAACGGGCGGACGCCGATGCAGTGGAGCGATGAGGAAAATGCGGGATTTACGACCGGGACGCCGTGGATTTCGGTCAACTCCAACTATCACGAGATCAACGCGGAAAAAGAGCTGGCAGACCCGGATTCCGTATTTTGCTATTATCAGAAGCTGATTCACCTGCGCAAAGAGAACCGCATCTTTTTGGACGGCGCGTTTACACTTCTGGCAGAGCAGGATCAGCAGATTTTTGCCTACACCAGAACGGATGAAACCGAAGAGCTTCTGGTTTGCGCGAATTTTACGAAAGACCCTGCAGACGCGGGTGTGATGGAGGCGTGGAAACAGGCGCATCCTGACGCAGAGCTTCTGATTCACAACTATAAAGAAGCGCCGGGCAGCACATTAAAGCCGTATGAGGCAGTGATTTACCGGGCATCCCATTAAAGCTGTATGAGGCGGTAATTTACCGGGCATGACGACACACTGTGAAAAATTTTCCGGGTGGACAGAGCGCCTGCGGAATGGAGATTTTTATGGAAACAAATCAGGAAATCAGGACAGCGACGTCATCTGATTTGGACTGTGTTGCGGCGGTGGAGGCGGAATGCTTCCCGGCGGCAGAGGCGGCTTCGAAGGAAGAATTTGCAGAGCGGATCGCAGCATATGGCAATCATTTCTGGCTGCTGTTTGAAAACGGAAAGCTGGTGTCCTTTGTGGACGGTATGGTGACGGATACGCCGGATCTGGCGGATGAAATGTATGAAAATGCAGCGCTGCACGACGAAAACGGTGCGTGGCAGATGATTTTTGGCGTCAATACGATTCCCGAATGCCGCAAAAAAGGCTACGCGGGTCAGTTGATTCGCTGCGCCATCGAGCAGGCAAAAAAAGAAGGGCGCAAAGGGCTTGTCCTGACCTGCAAGGACAAACTGCTCCACTATTATGGGGGCTTTGGCTTTGTCAACGAGGGCGTTTCGGAATCAGTACACGGCAATGTTGTTTGGTATCAGATGCGCCTGACGTTATAAAAATTTAACAAATACTTTTCCAAAATTCATGATTTTTTGACAAAATTGTTGTATACTGGTAGTTGTAAAACGCAGAAAAAGATCACTCAGAAATGAGGAGTTTTATGAACGACGAAGAATACTACAATTTTGTGCGGCCTTATGCGGATGCGATGCAGATGCTCCTGACCCGGCTGGATGTGCTGAACCACAACCTATACGGCAAGTCAGACAGCCGCCCGATTCATTACATTCAGAACCGGATCAAGAAGAAAAAGAGCCTGGAAGAAAAGTTGATCCGGCGCGGAAAAGAACCGACCGTAGACAACGCTAAGGACTATCTGCAGGATATCGCCGGTGTCCGTATTATTTGTTACTTTGTGGACGATATTTATAACCTTGCCAAAAGCTTAAAGCGGCAGGCTGACCTGATCGTGATCCGCGAACAGGACTACATCAAAGCGCCGAAACCAAATGGATATCGCAGCTATCATCTGATTGTCGGCGTTCCGGTCTATTGCATGGATGGGATGGAATATTTTCCGGTAGAAGTACAGCTGCGGACATTATCGATGGATTTCTGGGCAAGTATGGAACACCGCATTTCTTATAAAAAAGAACGGGCGGATAAGGAGGAGCTGACAACAGAGCTGTTAGGCTACGCAAACCAGCTGCAGGAGATCGAAAAGAGCTTCGAGAGTCATAATGAAATCGGTAAATTAAAAGAACCGGAGAAGCCGGAAAAAGAGTTGGCAGAGCCGGAAAATACGGATAGTCCAATCATTTCATAACGAAAAGGAGGAAACTTTAAGTAATCGAAATCATTTTCAATAGTGATTAAATGTGTTAAAATATACTCATGGAGGGCATTGTTATGAACACATCTAATATCACTAATTACAAACCAAAAGATTTTGCTGAATTATTGGGTGTCTCTGTCAAAACGTTACAACGCTGGGATAGAGAGGGGATTCTAAAAGCAAATCGAACTCCAACTGATAGGCGTTATTATACTTATGATCAATATCTTCAGTTTAAGGGCATAAATACTGAAAACGATAATCGTCAGATTGTTA
>OLPS01002198.1_pt1 | contig 18294 bp, 20 predicted proteins | sample 1673071 | NCBI WGS metagenome assembly OLPS01 (sample SAMEA3136752, study PRJEB25190) | human gut metagenome | reverse complement strand
TAGCTAGAAGCTTTTAGAACCCCACGTAAAACGCGGGGTTTTCATTATACAAAAAAATAACTTCAATTTTAATCTTGAAGTTATTTTAATGTTTTATTACCAAGTTTTTCTTTGATTATTTTTTCTTTTTTTTCTGCAGTCTGGACATCTTACTGGTTCGTTTTCAAATCCTTTTTCTGCATAAAAAGCTTGTTCTCCTTCTGTAAATATAAATTCTTTGTTACAGTCTTTACATATGATTGTTTTATCACTCATTACAGTTTTCCTCCTTTTCTTAATATTTGAATTATATTTGTAGATAATCTACTTTAAAAAAAGAGTAAAACCGTCTAAAAATTAAATTCTTTTGTATTATACTATAGTTGTATTACAATGTACAGCTTTTTTTCAATTTTGTGTAGTATATGTTTTTCTATTTATATTTAATTTTTGTATACAGTATAAAGCCCAATGCTGTTGTTACTAATATATATATTACAGATTTACTAATATTTTTCTTAATAGTTCCTGTTTTTGGCTCTTCATCTAATATACTATTACTGCTCAAATTTATATTATCACTTCCATTATCTTCATGAATTATATTCTTTTGAATATTATTTTCAATTATATTATTTTCTCCCCTATCATTTGAGAATACACTAACTAGAATCTTTGCTTGTTTGTTATCAACAGTTGCTGTAATAGTTGATATACCTTCACTTTTAGCTGTTATTATACCATTTTGATCTACATATACAATATCGTTATTAGAGCTTTCCCATCTAACAGATTTGTTCACTGTTGTATTTTCTGGATTATATATAACTTCTAATTTGTGTTTTTTTCCCTTTTCTATTGTTATATCCTTTCCTATTGATATATTATCTAAAGGAATACTTAATTTTAATACATTAACTTCGCAAATTGCTTTTTTCCCATTACAGTCTGCTGTAATAATTGTAGTTCCTTCTGAAATAGCCTTAATTACTCCATTATTATTAATCTCAGCAACATCTTTGTTCGCTGAACTCCATATAATATCTTTCTTATCTGTTGTATTTGCTGGATTATATATAACCTGTAGACTTTCTTGCTCTCCCTCAATCATATCTAACTTTTCTTTATTTAAACTTATACTATTTAATTTTACATTATTTTTTATATGCAAGTTCCTTTGTTCGTTTGTAAACTTTTGTGATGTAGTTCCTTCTACTGCATCATATAATAAATTTAAATCAATGTTATCATCTGAAATTACTTTAAATTTAACTGTAAATAAAACAGATCCATTCCCAAGAGCATAAACTGAATATGGTTCTAGAGTATACTCTATTTTTCCTTCTTTTTTTGTAAGAGATGTTGGCAAATTATATTCTATCTTATTTGCTTCAATGCATTCTATAACATTTGGATCATAATTTAAAGTTACATCAGCTTCCTTTATACTTCTTCTATTTGATGAAGACATAGTCATTGGAATTAATATTGATATTGTAAATGTATCTCCAATACTTATTTCATTTTTGTCTGTTTGCATTTCTATTGCACCTTTACTATATGTGACTGCATAACTAATACTATTTTGAAAAATAATATTTATAAACAATAAAATCATAATAGTTTTTTCAAATTTAATTACTAATCTTCTCACTATCGATTTCCTCCTTATTTTATCTTTTTCTCTATATTAAATTAAAACTGTTGATTATTTACTTTTCTTTTTTTGCTATTATTACCATTCTTCCGTTTTCTTGAGAATATTCACAAGTAATTAATGTTATAAGTTGTTCTCCATATTTTGGTTGTATATTGGTTTCATATAATTGAATCTCCTTACAATTTTCTATAAATTCTTCATAAATTTCTTTATTGTCAAAATAAGTATAATTGTAATACCTAAAAACATTCTCCTCATCTTGATAAAATATTCTTGATTTAAATACTGATACAATTGTATATATATGTTCTTGATTTTCTGTAAACAAATTAATTGTTTTATGTTCGTTATAGTAATTCTGATTTTCGTATTCCAATAATGTATTAAACATTTGACCATCACCCATATTGTGACCATAAATGATTAGGTTAGAATCGTTATCCGATAAAACAGATTTATAATTTAAGAAAATAGAACCATGTTTTGCTTTTTCTCTTTTATAATTATGAGTTAAATAATACTCATTATCTTTTGTCTGTAAAATAGGATAATCTATTTTTGTATTTGGAATTTTTAGCCACCCTACTACCTCTTCATTTTTTTCCTTTAAATATTTGACTTTTTTAATCTCTTCATTGTCTCCATCTACCAATATATTGGAAGCCACTTTATCAATAAAACTAATCTTTCCACTAAAAAATATATACTCATAAAAAAATAACATTACCAATACTATTACTATTAAAAGCCAAACTGTTTTTTCTTTTTTAAAATTATTTTGCGCATGTTTTCCTTTTTTACACTTCATTTAATTCACCCTGTTGATATAAAAGTAAGTGCATTTTGTAAATTTACACTCTTTTTTAGCTTCAACATTTTTTTATTCATTTATCTATTCAAATCTAACATTTGTAATTTTTATTTCATTTCTTGTAGGATTAATATTATCAGACAAATTCTTTAATTCATAATAATGGTCTTTTTCACTTGCCCATTCATAATTGGGTTTTAGTGCTGATACAGTATTATAAATATCTGCAATTCCAATATTAATATTATTTTCTCCTATTGTATTACCACTTTCATCTTTAAAATAAACTGTTATAGTTATTTGAGTAATCGATTTATCGCCATTATTTTTTACCTTTATGTCAGATAATCCCCAAACTTTAGTATTATAATAAGTATCAAATTCATCTACTACTGCATTTTCTAATACTAAACTATTATTAATATAGTCTATAGCTTCTTGAGTTGTTGAATTACCTCCATTATTACTAATTCCTCCATTTAAAGTATTTCTTAAATTAGCTGTTGCCTCTTCTACTTTCTTTTGCGCTTCGTTTATTCTAACTTGCCTAACAATAAAGTAACCAGCTACTATAACAATAATAGCAGTAATCACTCCAATAATAACAAATTTTTGTTTTGAATTTTTTCCGTGTTTATTTTCCATAACACAATTTCCTCCTTTTATTATTTTTCTCCAATATATCACAATTTTTTATTTTTGTACACATTTTAGTACACTTATTTTTAATTAGTTTTTGTACATAATAATAAAAGGTGATTTACATGAAAAAATTAAAAATAGAAAAAGCCAAAAAAAGTAATGATACTATTACAAGAACTATAAGAATAAGTGGAAAAACCTTTGATAGAATAAATGAATTAGCTGAAAAAAATGAATTAAGTTTTAATAGTGTTATTAATCAAATTATTGAATATGGATTAGAAAACCTAGAAGAATAAAACTTTTGGAGGATATATTATGGAACAGATTTCTTTACAAGAAACTGATGGATTTTTAAGTGATAAATATTCTATTACTGTTGATAAAATAAAAACTAGCTATAAAGAATGGTTTGCCCTTGTACAAAAAATAAATTGTTTAATATATGATATGTATACTAACTTTGATGTAAAAAATAATGATACAATTGGTATGTACTTAATAGATAGCTTTGCTAAATCACATAAATCATTTCAAGCCTGTTCAATTTTATATAGTTATGGTTTAGAAGATGCTGTATGTATCATATTTAGAACAATGTTAGAAAGTTTATTTGTTGCTAGTAGTATAAAAAAAGATAGTAATAATTTTAATAAATTACTCAAAAACCAAGAAATTGAAAATACTATAGAAACTAATCATTTAATAAAGGATGGGGTTACTAAAGATAAAAAAATTCAAAGTGTTAATTTTGATGAAAAAACTTCTATTTACAATTTTGCTAAACTATCAGATTATGAAGAAATGTACAATACCGCTTATTCATATCTTTCTTCATATGTACATATTGATTTAAATGCATTAGCCAAAAACTTTATTTTTAAAAAACAAAAAGTATATTCTATTTGTATTTCTCCTTCAGCAGATGATTTATGTTTTATTTTGACCGAAGCGGTTGGTTTAATGTTAGCATATATAGACATTGTAAAAGATTACTTAATTAAAGATTATACTATTGAATTGGATAATTTAAAATTATTTCATAAACAACTTCAATCAAGAAATAACTAATATTCCCCAAAAATTCTACTGAATAATTTGACTTTTGTTAGCTTCTATGCTAATATATAAATAGCTTAAGCAAATGTGTCTTTAATCGTATGAAGTTAATTTGCTATCAGTATGTGTACTGCAATTGCACATACTATTTTTTTGCCTAAAAAAAGCAGAAGCGAACTGCAATTTCACTTCTACTTCCGACTATGTATTGTATACTCCTAGTCTTTGTCTTCGTTTGTTTCTTCAGCTTTTGATTTTTCTGCTAAAAGCATATCTATCAATTGCCAAATCAAATCGTATGAAGTCATAATTTACTATCCCCCTTTCTACCTTTAAGCGAAAGGTTGGTAGTATTTTACAATAATTCTATTCAAATTACAAATCAATAAATTACCTAATTTTCTCCATATTTTAATTTTTTTCTCGCTTTATTACCTTATTACGGTTAATTTCAGATTTTGACCATTATCTAATTTAATTTCTAAAATCTTTTCTTTCTCTCTATATATTATCTTATATTGTGAATCTATATCAATTCTTATATTATGCAATAATTCAAAAATATTTAATATATTCTCTAATGTGTAATTTCTTTGTATCTCCTGCAGATTTTACTTTATAATTATCTTTTAAATACTGTGTTAATAATCTTAAAGTTTGTTCATAACTCCCTATTGTTTTTGTTAATAAGTTCTTACTTGTACAATAATCAATAAATTCATCTACCTCATAATCAATTTGCTCCATACTAAAAAAACTTCCTTATTCAAAAATTCATGTTATAAATATTCAAAACATGAACCAATGAATAAGAAAAGTTTATTGTTTTTTGACTATTTCATTTATTGGCTTAGTAGCAGATTTTTTACTAAATCTATATGTATTGTCCTATACTTTATAGGTTTAGTGGCTATTTTTCAAATCTTGCATCTCTTCCGCTTCTAGGTTTCTCTTAAATCTTATGCAGTCTTTAATTCTAATCTTAGCTTATCTGCAATCATTGCTATAAATTCTGAATTTGTTGGCTTTCCTTTTATTGCAGATACTGTATATCCAAATATATTTTCTACTTCATCTGCTTTTCCTCTACTCCATGCAACTTCTATTGCATGACGAATTGCACGCTCTACTCTACTTGGTGTTGTATGGAATTTCTTAGCTATATCGGGATATAATTGTTTTGTTATTTGATTTATTACTTCTATATCATTTACTACCATCATAATTGCTTCTCTTAAATATTGGTATCCTTTTATATGTGCTGGTACACCTACTTCATGAATTAGGTTTGTTACTAATGCTTCTAGATTTCTTTCATCTTTTTTATTTTCTGGAGATATGTCTATGTATTGTGGTTTATTATCTCTTGCTATAAAACTATTATTTTGACAGGGTTGGTAATATTTTAGATCTCGTATTCTCTTCATTAATAAGTCTATATCAAATGGTTTTACAACATAATATTGAGCACCCAGCGATATCGCCTGTTGAGTAATCTTATCTTGTCCAACTGCAGACAACATTATACTTATCGGTTTCTTAGTCATTGGAGTTTCATTAAGTTTTTCTAAAACACCAATTCCATCTAAATGTGGCATTATTACATCTAGCAATAAAATGTCTGGATGCGTTCCTTTTATAATTTCAAAAGCTTCATTTCCATCCTTTGCCACTCCCACAACTTCAATATCATCCATGTTCTCCAAATGCGCTGATAAAGTCCTAGTAAAATCAATGTTATCATCCGCAATTAATATAGTAATTTTTTCTTTCAATTCTCTTCCCCCTACTGTTAAAATTTGTAAATTTTTTACAATTCAAATTATATTATCTTTTTCCATTTTTTGCAAGGCTTTTTGGAAATTTTTTCAAGTTAAAATGGAAGATATTGTATTTTGTTAGAAGATATCATTATTTAATATTAAATAAATTTTTCTTGTATAACTTTATAGTTTAAATAGTCAAAATTAAGATTTTCTTTTTGCATAAATAAAACTTGACTTTCTTTTTTCATTTCTAATTTTGCCATAATATTTTCCAAATATTCTACTTCTTTAATATTTATTTCATTTACCTTACAGAAGTATTTTAATTTTTCAAAATCTTTATACTCTATTTCTATTGTGGCTTCATATCCTTCTTGCTTTAGTACTATTTTACTTTTTTGTATTACGTCTTGGGTAGCTTGAGAATACGCTCTTACTAGTCCTCCTGTACCAAGTAATATTCCACCAAAATATCTAGTTACTACAACTAATATGTTGCATAATTCTTCCATCTTTAATATGTTTAACATAGGGGCACCTGCTGTACCAGAAGGTTCTCCATCGTCACTACTTCTATCTATTATGTTATTATCACAGTCTAATACTCTATATGCATAGCAATTATGTCTTGCATCATAATATTTTTTTCGTATTTCTCCTAATTTTGCTTCGGCTTCTTCTGGTTTATTAATATGTATTATATTAGCTATAAATTTCGACTTTTTTTCTACTAATTCACTTGTTTCTTCATTTTCTATAGTATTATAACTTTTCATTCATTCTCCTCTTATTATTAGCATATAGTTCATTATATCATTTATATGTTTATTCTTTATAATCCTGCTGTATATCCTGTTGAATATGCTATTTGTAAATTAAAGCCACCTGTGTATGCATCTACATCTATAATTTCTCCTGCAAAATATAATCCCTTTATTATTTTAGATTCCATTGTTTTCGGGTTTATTTCTTTAGTACTAATTCCACCTCTTGTAACTATTGCCTCTTCTATAGGTCTAACTCCACTTATTGTGATTTTAAAATTTTTTATGGCATTAACTAAATTTTCTCTTTCTTTTTTATTTATTTCATTTATCCTTTTATAACTAGATATTCCTGAACATTCTATAATTGGCTCTATTATTTTTTTAGGTAATAAATCATATAAAGCATTAATAATTTGTTTGTTTTTATATTTCTCGAAATCTCTAAGTAATCTTGTATCTAGCTTATCTTTGCTTAAAGCTGGTTTTAAGTCTATTTGTAGTTTTATTTTTCCATCTGATAATAATTCATCTACATTTTTATATCTTAATAGATGTGCAGAAGCACTTAAAATTGTTGGACCAGATACTCCAAAATGGGTAAATAATAATTCTCCAAAATCTTCATATATAGTTTTATTGTTTTCTACATTTACTAGCTTCATAGATATATTTCTTAAAGCTAATCCCTGCATTTGTTTACATATTTCTAAATCTTTATTCTTAGCGGTTAATGGAATTAAAGAACCTTTTATTTTGGTTATAGTGTGACCAAGAGATTCTGCAATAGCATATCCATCACCTGTAGAACCAGTAAGAGGATAACTTTTTCCTCCTGTTGCTAATATTACTTTTTCAGCTTTTATTTCTTCTAATTTATTATTTTTATTTAAGTATACTACTTTCTCTACAGTATTATCCAATACTTTTATTTCTTTTACTTCACTTTCTGTAAACACTTTTACATTTTGTTTTTTCATTTCATTTTCTAATGCTTTTAGCACGTCCAAAGATTTATCTGAGCAAGGAAAAATTCTATTTCCTCTTTCTTCCTTTACATATACATTATTTTGTTTTAATAAATTTATTATGTCATCATTAGTAAAATTTTTAAAGGCGCTATATAAAAACTTACCATTTTCCGGAATATTTTCTATAAATTTATCCATTGGTAAGCTACTTGTTATATTACATCTACCTTTTCCTGTTATTAACAGCTTTTTTCCACATAATTTCATTTTTTCTAATAATATTACATCATTTCCTTGCTTTGCTGATGTTATTGCTGAAATCATTCCAGCTGGTCCTCCACCTATTACAACTACTTTCATATTATCCATCTTTCCTATTTATTTTTTTAATAAATTGTCTATCGCTTTTAGTACTCCTAATTTTCCATATTGATATGTTAAACCACCTTGTTGAAAAGCAATATATGGTGGTCTTATTGGTCCATCACAAGATAGTTCGATTGATGAACCTTGTGTGAACGCTCCTGCTGCCATAATTATTTTATCTGTATAACCAGGCATTTCCCATGGCTCTGCGACAGAATTAGAATCTACAGGAGAACCTTTTTGTATTCCTTGACAATATTTAATAAGATCTTCTGCATTTCCAAATTCTATATTTTGAACTATATCTGCTCTTGGTTCAAAGTATCTTGGTTCTGCTTTATAACCAAGTTCTTCTACCATTTTACTAGTTAATATAGCTGTTTTTAAACTACTTGCAACAACACTTGGTGCAAAAAATAATCCTTCTAAAAACTGTTTGTTTGCACCTAAAGAAGGACCTACTTCTTTTCCCTCTCCTGGAGCAGTTAATCTTTCTGCTACCAGTTTAATTAGTTTTTTCTTTCCTACTACATATGCACCATTTGTAGCGATTCCTGCACCCAAATTCTTTATAAGTGAGCCAACTGCAATATCTGCACCAACTTCTATTGGTTCTTTTTCACCAGTAAATTCACAGTAACAATTATCTACCATTATTATTACATCTTTATCTACTTCTCTTATTGCTTTTACTACTCTTTCTAGCTTTTCTATACTAATTGTTTTTCTTGTTGAATATCCTTTTGATCTTTGAATTTCTATAAGTTTTATTTTACTATTTTTTAATTTTTCTTGTATTTTTTCATAATTAAAATCATTGTCTATTAAATCTATTTCTTCATAATTTATTCCGAATGACTTTAAAGAACTTTCATTTTCTTCTATTCCTATTACTTCATGTAGCGTATCATATGGTGTTCCAGAAATGCTTAATAAAGTATCATTTGGTCTTAATAATCCAAATAATGTTACAGTTAAAGCATGTGTACCAGAAATAAATTGATTTCTAACTAAACTATCTTCTGCTTTAAAAATTTGTGAATATATCTTTTCTATAGTATCTCTCCCTATATCGTTATACCCATATCCTGTTGTAGTTCCAAAATGTATTTCTGATAAATTGTTATCTTGAAATGCTTTTAAAACTTTTATACTATTAATTTCACATATTTTATCAATCTTGTTAAATTCATCTTTTAATTCATTTTCTGCCTTTTGTGCTAATAATTCCACTCTTTCTGATATTCCTAATTGTTGGTACATTTTTATTCCCTCTTTCTAAAATTTGATAATAGGGCGACTCTTCGCCCTATTATCTTTTGTAATTTTTATTGTTCATTTATATCGTCTGTAAAATATTCTATTTCATATCCAGAAATAACTTTATAATATTTTCCTATAAAATAAGGTTCACCATTTTGTTCTGGAATCTTATAAGTAGGTTCAAGAATTATATTTGCTTTTCCATCTATAACTCCCCATTTTCCATCTTTCTTAATTCCAGCGAATCCTAATTCATTTACTTCTGTAACTTTATCATATTGGTAGTCTACTACAACATTATTATCTTTATCTACAAATCCCCATTTTCCTTCTCTTACAGAAGCGAAAATATTATTATTAAAAATTTCGAAATTTGTTTTTAAAGTTCCATCATTGCTAACATATGTTGTTTGATTATTTGAGTAAACTTTTATATATTCATCATTTATTTCTATTTTTCCATTTTCCATTGAAACTATATTGTTCATTTCTTTGCTATATAATTCTAATACATTTCCTACCATAGCTTGAACAATATTATTTTTGTCTAACTTTTGTATTACTTCATATTTTATAGGTAGTATTTCCTCACCTTTATCGTTTATAATTCCAGATTTTCCTGTTTCTCCACCTACAATAAAATAATTATCATACAAATATTGTATATAGTTATATTTGTTACCTATTAAAATATTTCCATCTTTATTAATTACACCATATTTATCATTTTTATCAACTGTTATATTGTAATTTTCATTTTCTGTTTTTAATATGTTTGTATAAGCTAAATTTTCTTTTTGTGTTCCTACTAAATCAAAAATCACTTGTTTTCCATCTTTAATAGCTATTATATAATCTCCTGGAATTCTAATTTGTTCATAATCTACACTTAAAATTTGTTTTCCATTTAGATCTGTTACCCCGTATCTTCCATCTTTTTGTAAGATTAATAGTTTGCTATCTTCACTATAATTTATTGATTGATAATTGTTATCTAATAATAATTTATTATTTTTATATAATTGTATTTTTCCATCTTTTTCTGCTAATAAATATATATTTTCGTCATCTTTTACATCATTCATTCTATAAATTTTATCAAATTCTACATCTAAAATTTGTTCACGTTTATTATTTATATATCCATATTGCATTTTTCCATCTTCATTATTTAAACCTACAATATAACCATCTAATTCATATTTTTTCTCTTCACTATAATAATTATCTCCTGTTATATAGTCATATTTACAATCTAATAATTTTCCACCATTTATACTTACAACACCATATTTACCTTGTTTTTTTACTATTAATTCACCTTCTCTATATGGCATATTTCTTATTTCTTCATATATTGGTTTTATTATACTTTTACCTTCAAAATTTATAATTCCATATTTTCCATCTTTTTGGTACTGTAATACTGTTTTTTCATATGGAATACTACTTACAACCTCTTTTATATCTATTGTGTTTACGTTTTCGTAATTTTTTAATATTTCCTCGTTTTTCTCATTTAATACTTTAGTTTTATATTCTCCTGACACAGCATTATAATCGTATATGCATATAAAGATTGGTTTTTTAGGATTTGGCAATTTTATCGTATTATATTTAGGCTCTATAATTACTTTTCCCGTTTTATCTATAATACCAGATTTTCCATTGCTCATTATTTTATAATAATTTATATCTTCATTTGATATCTTCTCTAACTCGTAATTTTCTTTACTTTTATTTATTGCTATTATTACTCCAGTTATTGCAGTAATTAATATAATTGCTATTATTACAATTATACTTATTTGTTTTAATTTTTTATTATCTTTTTTCTCTTGAAATTTCATTACAAATATCCTCCTATTTGAATATTTCCTATCTTTTGTTTTTATAGTCGAGTTCTACATAATTATATAGTCTTGGGCAATATCTGTCAATGAAATTTACCTATCTATTTTAAAGCTAAGATTCACATATTCTTTATATTTGAAATTTTAATATTTTTTACATTGATAGTTCTAAATATTTTTAATAATATTATTTACTTTAATTATTTTAAATATTCTTTACATTCCTGTTTTTGGTAGTTTCTTTATAGTATTTTTTACTTCTAATTTATTTTCTGTTATTTCTATATTTGGAACTTCTTCTTTTGTATTCTTTATAGTAATTGTTAACTCTTCATTAAATTTAGGTTTTATTTCGATGTATCCATTATATAAAATATATCCTGTCGGCGCTTGTATTTCTTTTATATAGTATGTGTCTGGTAACACATTTTCTAATATTGCTTCTCCTTTTTCATTTGTCTTAATTTCTGAAATAACTACTTTTTTGTCTTTATCTAGTAATTGAAATACTGCATTTTCTAAAGCTTTCTTGCCTGTTTCATCTTTCTTTACTATTTTTATTTTTGTTTTATTTTTTTCATAGTATACCATTTTTTCTCCAGATCCATTTTCGTAAGTAATACCTGTTATGGCATAATCTTGATTATTGGTATTTGGAGCTCTTCCTACAAAAATTGGCTTTGTTTCTACATTTGCAAAAGCTTTTATTTTTATATTTCCACCATCACTTAATTCATTTATAGGCATTGTTACTCTAAATTTTTCATTAGATTTAAATTCTTGTCTTGGTATATCATTTATATCTGTAATTATTGTTCCTTCTGTCACTTTTTCTTTTACTATATTATATGTATTCATTGGCCCATCTGGTTTTACATAAAAATCTTTGCTTATACATCCTGGCATATTAGTATTTTCTTTCCATTCTGTACTTTCCTCTACTATACTTAAGTTTGATGATATTTGTGTATTTTCTCCATCATTTACTTTTAATAAAATATTGTTTAGGGCATTCCATGTTCTTGTACCTGCTTCTCCTATAGGTGAAAAATCATTTATTGTATAATTATATAAAACAGAATATACAGCCATCTTAGTCGCCATAAAAGCTTCTCCTACTGTATTACAGCCCATTTCTTCTGGTGTTTTATATGGGTATCCATTTGTTATAGCTTTCCATATATATACATTTTTTATAACTCCATCTAGTGTTACATCATAATTTATACTGTCATCCACACCAGCTTTGTTTTTATCTAAACAATATGCAGGATATTCTTTCCCATCTTGGTTATATACCACAACATATGTTTTTACCACAGTATCTCCTTTTTTTAATAATCTTCCACAATCTCCTTTGGAGTATAAATTTTTCTTATCTATATTTGCAAATGTTTTTATTGTAACTATATTTAATACACATGTTACAATAGCAAATACAACTATAAGCTTTGTAATTAATTTTTTCATTTTTTCTCTCCTTTATATTTTTATTGCCTGCACATATCTTCGATATTCTGGCTTATCTTCTAAACACGTTATTAATGTTAATTTATCTTGTTTACTGTTTTGTAATTTACTCCAGTCTGTATCTTTTATAATTCCAATTTCATCTACACTGTACTTAGTTATCTCTCCATTATAACTGTATATTATTAAATCTCCTTTTTCTAATAGTTTTAAATTTTTAAAATAATTAACTTTATATCCCCTATTATGTGCAGCAAGACCAATATTTCCACCATGCTTAGGTGTCTCTTCGAAGTGACCTACATATTCGTTCATAGTGTTCGTACTTGTTCCTTCTGCTATAGGTGCTATAAGATTAATCTTAGGTATTTCTATTTGCCAGTTTTCTTTATTCTCTATATGGCTTTTCTCTTGTAACGTATTATTATTTGGCATTAATAACTCTATATTTACATTGTCTGGAATAATTTTTTCTAAAGAATTTTCAAAAAATTGATTTTGTTTAATAAAAAATATTTGATTCAAAAAAATAAAAATGAATATTGAAATTATAAAAGAAATTAAAATTATATTTTTATGACTAAAATTACATATGGCTACCACCACCTACTTGAAAAAAAAACTAAATGAATAAAATTGCAATTTTTATTATATTACATTATTTTCCACTCTTTGTAAAGTGTTTTCGTAAGACATTATTCGACATTTTCCTTTGTAATCCATATTGTATAGCCACTATATATCTAAAAAAAGTCCAATGTACACAATAATTCTCTAAAACAAAAATCTTTCTACCAGAGAATTTTTCCTAATACACAAAACCTCTTATTAATATAAAATATTAATAAGAGGTTTTTTATTAAAACAGATTTTTTAAGGACTACCCCTAAATCTCGGTTTTTGTTATTTTCCTATATCTAAATCAAAATAAAATTCTACTCCAGTATCTTTATTTCTTACACCAAAGTCATTATTATAATTGTTCATTATTGCTTTTACCAGTGATAGACCTATTCCTGTTCCACCATTTGCTCTATTTCTAGAAGAATCCACTTTATAAAAACGTCTCCATATTCTTTGTAAATTTTCTTCTTCTATATTGTCACCTGTATTAAAAACAGAAATTCTTACTTTATCTTTTCTCTTTCTTTTTTCTATTGTAACCTTTATATATTTTTCGTTAAATATTTCTTTTGCATGTTTTATTGCATTTGTAACATAATTTGTTACAACTTGCTCTATATAAAATTCGTCTGCATATACCATAACTTCATCAGGCATTTCTATTTTTACATCTATATTATTTTCTTCTAACATTACTTTAGACTTTCTTATAACTTCTTGAATTAATTCTGTAATGTTAAAATTCGCATTTTGGAATTCTCTTTTTCCATATTCTAATTTCATAAGTTCTAGTAATTGCTTTACTAGCTTATCCATCTTATTTGCTTCATCTAATATAACATCTGCATAAAACTGCCTATTTTCTTCATCTGAATTTACATTTTCTACTAATCCTTCTGCATATCCTTGTATTAAAGCTATTGGTGTTTTTAATTCATGAGAAACATCTGATATAAATTGAGTTCTCATTTCTTCTATTTTAGACTTTTCTTCTATATCTTTTTCTAATTCTACATTAGAATTTCTTAGTTGTTGAATTGTTCCTTCAAGCTTATCTGACATAATATTAATATTTTTTCCCAAGTCATCTATTTCATCATCTACATCTTTTGGATGAAATTTTTTGCTGAAGTCCAATCTTGCCATTTTCTCTGCTATTTCGTTTAATTCTTGAATAGGCTCTGTAAACCTTTTAGAAATAAATGTAATTATAATAGCTGCAATTATTAGTGTAATACCTCCTATTAAATACAAGAATGTATTAGAAATTTTTACACTTTCTTGAATTGAAGATATTGGCATCCTTATGTATAAACTATAATTATTATCTAATGTACCAGACAATAGCATATATGTAATATTATTAGATGGGTCTTTTATTTTCTTTATATTTACATTTTTATTTATATATATAACATTTTTATTTCCATCACTTCTTAATGCATTCATTTCATTTATTGTTTGAATAAAATTTTCATTAGAAGTATATAGATTTATACCATCTTGAGTTTCTAAAATAATATCATAATTATTTTTTATTGCATAGTTTGACAAAATATTTGTTATTACTTTTTCCGATTGATTCATATTATAGTATTTGTTTACTTCATCATATATATCTACAAGAGCACCTTGCTTTGTATACAAATAAAATGATTCTAAAACTATATTATTTAATATTATTAAAAATAATATTATTACTGCTACAGATATTGCTAAAGTTATAAATAATTTAAATCGTATGGAATTATATTTTTTATTTACCTTTTTCACTATTTAACCTCGAATTTATATCCAACACCACGCATTGTTTCGATATATTTTCCTTTTTTTCCTAATTTATGCCTAATTTTCTTAATATGACTATCTATTGTTCTAGAATCGCCATAATAGTCATAATTCCATACATTGTTTAATATTTTATCTCTTGATAATGCAATATTTTCGTTATCTATTAAATATTTTAATAATTCATATTCTCTTAGGCTTAATTCTATTTGTTTTCCATCTACTTTTACAGTTCTTCCATCTGGATCTATAATAATTCCACCATAATCTTTAAATTTATCTTTTTCTTTTTTAGTTCTTTTTAATATGGCCTCTACTCTTGCTACTAATATTTTTGGACTAAATGGTTTAGAAATATATTCATCTACTCCAAGTTCGAATCCGAATAGTTCGTCTTGTTCTTCTCCCCTTGCTGTAAGCATTATAATTGGTATTTGTGATATTTGTCTTATTTGCCTTAAAACAGACCAACCATCTAATTTGGGCATCATAACATCTAATAAAATTAAATTTATCTTATTTTGGTTTTCTTCAAATATTTCTAATGCCTTTTCGCCATCTTCTGCTTCTAAAATTTCGTATCCTTTTTGAGCCAAAAAGTCTTTAATTAGTTTTCTCATTCTTGATTCATCATCTACTACTAAAATCTTTTCACTACCCATATATTTTCGCTCCTTTTACATAACTATTATACATTATAATTAGTTTTTTTGTCCAGATTGTGAAAAGATTTAAAATATTTGCTCATTTCTTTGTATTTTATATTTTCTTTTATTATTAAATACCACATAAAAATCACTATAAAAATAATCGCTATATTCTTTGTATATAATAAACCTATACTAGCTAGCGCGGTAAGAATACTCATCATTATATTATTAATAGAATTACTTATTTTATATGATTCAAAATTACTATAAAAAATTCTTAATATTCTGTTTAATATTTGCCCACCATCTAGTGGATATATTGGTAACAAATTAAATATTGCAATTACTATATTTATATAGACTGGTTCTGGTTTATTTAATACTAAAAACATTCCCGCAATTACTATATTAGAAATAGGCCCCATTAATAATATAATTATCTTTTTTACATTATTCATATTTGATTTTCTTATTTTGGTATTATATTCCTCTTCTTTTTCTTTAAATCCTACCGAAACACCTAATGGCATAATTTTTAAGTTTTTTACCTTATATCCTAACACTATTCCTGCTAAAAGATGAAAACATTCGTGTATAATTACAAATATCATAAATAATATATACATATAAAATTGATTAACAATAAAAAAAATTAATCCTACTAAAAATATTTTTATATCTATTTTAAATTCCATTACTCACCCTTTCTAATGAATTTATTATTTTTAGAAGTTTAAAATCAAATCAGGATTTACATACCTTTCATTTTTTCTTATTTCAAAATGTAAATGTGGTCCTGTAACATTTCCTGTTGCTCCTACTTCTGCAATAGGTTGATTTTGCTTAACATATTCACCTTCTTTTACATATAATTTATTGCAATGTGCATAATAAATTGCTACATCATCTTTTTCTATTCTTAAATGATTTCCATAATCACCTTCACCTGAAGCTATTTTAACTATCCCGTCTAAACTAGCATATATAACTGTACCTGTATTTGCCGCTAAATCTATTCCTGTATGATTTTTTGGTACAGATGCTGTTGTAGGATTTCTATGTCCAAATCTAGATGTAACTGTTCCTACAATTGGTTTTGTTATATTATATTTATTTTTTATCTCGTTTGCGTCAATTTCCATTTGTGATAAATTTGTTTCTATTTTTTCTTCTGTAGCTCCGCCTATATTTGTGTTATTATCTATCGTTTCATTTAAACTTAGTTCATTAGCTAATTCATTTCCCATAGAATTTTCAATTTGATTTTCTGATTCTTTTGTAAAAATATTATTTGCATTAATCCAATTCATAAAATTTATATGCAGTTCATTGAAATTAACATCATATTCCATAATTTTCTTTGCTTTACTAAGCATATCTTTTGAAAATAAATTTTCTGCATTTTGAAAAGAATAAAAAATACAATATATACTTAAACATACTAATATTTGGATTATAACTTTTTTTATAATTCTATTTTTTAATTTCGAATGTTCCTTTGTTTTTGTTTCTCTTATATTTCCTTTATTTCTATATATCTCTTCTGCTCTTCTTATTCTTTCTTCTGTTGTTAATACTCTTTCCATAAAAAACACCTCTTCCTTAGTAATATATTTGTACAATATATTCATTGGTTGAGGTTTTTATGTTTAAAATATAAAATTTAATATACAAGTTATTGCAAGTATACAAAACACTATAAAACTTATTTTTTTAAGTTTATTGTATTTTTTAATAATTGTATTATATTTTTTCTTATCTTCATAATTGTTTATATTTTTTAAATAGTCATGTATTACTGTTTCTGCCTCTTTTACGACGTATCCGTCTTCTGCTTTACTTTTAATGTCATTTGATTTTAATTTTCTCATTACTTCTTTTTCCTTATTCTTTATTTCTGGTTTTAATATAACCCATGCCTCCTCTACAATATTTGAAGGCAAATTTCTTAATACTATCATATTTTTCATTTCCATATGTATCACCTCTAAATCTATATTTATATTAATAATTCACAAATTTAAAGATTTTATACTTTCTAATATTATATTAGAAATATTTTTTGAAAATTTTAATATCATTTTATAATCTGCATTTTTTAAATTATAATAATTTTTAACTAAGTTTTTTTCATCTTTTCCTACTATCGCTTTTATAGAAATGTTTCCAATTACTATAGATTTCTTTTTTAGTGCACTGCCTGGTACTAAGCCTTTTTTTAATATAAAAACATTTCCTGGTTCTATACTATTTGATAATGCTGAATCTATACTAATAACATATGGTTTTGTATATTCTTTTTCTATATTTTTTAATGTTTGATTTATATTTTTCGAATTAACATTATTCTTTAAGTTTCCTAATATTTTTATCTTTTTATCTTTTAAATTTTTATATAAAGTTTCACCAATTAGTGGTCCTAAACTATCTCCTACCATTTTATTACTTCCGATACAAACAAAAATTAAATTAGAATATCTTTTTTTATTTATTTTTTCTATAATTTTATTTAGTTCTAAATTAAAATTAGCATATACTAAGTTATTAGAATACATTGTATCCCTCCATAACCACAGTATATGCTTTTTTTTATAGTATATTCACTTAAGCTACATAACTATTTTTTTG
>OLPS01002197.1_pt1 | contig 18294 bp, 19 predicted proteins | sample 1673071 | NCBI WGS metagenome assembly OLPS01 (sample SAMEA3136752, study PRJEB25190) | human gut metagenome | reverse complement strand
AGTATTTATTCTTATTTTTCTATATAAATTTACCCACATTTACTGATGAAGAGCCAAATTTTAATATCATTTTACTTATTGCATTTAACAAACCATTATTCAGCATAATTCCTCCCTCATCCTAGAAAAGGTTATTTAACTTTTTTGAATCCAATGATTACCGCCAAAAAAAAACAATCACTTGTATGATCAAGAAAAATTGACAATTCATTAATCCTTTTCTAATTCGTATTTTTTAATAACTATCAAAAACTAGAATTCCTTGTGAAGTATATTATACTATATTCACTACAGTATTATCAAACTTATTGGGACTTAATATATATTTTAATTCATTTTATATATCACTTATGTGTTTATATGATATTTTATTATATTTTATTCACATTAAATTCACTTATAATATGATTTTATTTATAAAATTTAGTTAAATGCAATTTACAACATTTAAATATTAAACAGAAAATTTAATATAAAAAAAACGTCCTTACCCAATGAGGGAGGACGTGTTCCGCGGGCCACTGCCCTAATGAAATTTTGATACTCTCGAGCCACTGCTCTAATAATTGTATCTACACTTTTATTATGAACTATTTTGAAAAAAAACACAACATACATATTTTAATTCCACCAAGTTAAAAGAATGTTTGAAAAGGCAAATTGTACAGTTACCTATCTTCAACGTATTGAATTTGGTCCTTTAAAACTCAATGATTTACCATTAGGTGAATTTGGAGCATTATCCCAAGAAGAATTAGATGCCTTAAAAGGCTAAGAAAACCTGAGAGATCATACACTCTCAGGTTTTTTCTTTAGGCACAAAACCGTCTTTTACTTTAAAATCTCACATATGCCTTTAATACTTTAACTTCATCACAATCATAAGGCTTGATTGTATATTCTTTTATACTTGCAGGAATAATAAAGGTTTCTGCATAATGCACAATGAAAGGTTCAAAATCCCCTTCAATTAATGCACTCTTTCCATCGACTAAATTCAACATATTCACTGTTCCATGTGTTTGATGATATGAACTGTTTTTTATTGTATATCTTCTAGTTTCAATAAATTCTAGTTCATGTAAACCCGTATGTTCGATCTTACAATCATTTCCTTCTTCTTTTACTTCATACGTCGCATTGACCAAATTTTCTTTAACCCATTCTGTAGTACGATCCCATTGAATGACTTGTTTTCCATGTTCAATATGAATAGGTCGAGGAAGTCCATCTAAGCCCAGTCTTTGCCAGTCCCACAATTTAAACGTAAAAATATAGGGTGTAGCACTAATTTCAAGAACCATTGCATTCTTTCCTGAACAATGACAAGTTCCTGCAGGAATCAAGAAATGATCATGTTTCTTTGCCGGAAACTTATTGATATACTTATCGGCATCAAAAACAATTTCTCCTCTTTGTGCTGACTCTAAATCCGAAATCATTTCAGTTGGTTGAATTCCCTCTTTTAGGCCTAAATAAACAACGGCATCTTCTTTGGCATCCAAAATATAGTAACTTTCATCTTGTGTATAACTCATCCCAAAATTCTTTTTAATATATTCCGTTAATGGATGTACCTGCAAAGATAAGTTTTGTCCTTCCATCGTATCTAGAAAGTCAAAGCGAATCGGAAATTCTGCTCCAAAACGAGAATAGACTTGTTCTCCCAATAATTCTTTTGGTTGATACAACACTAGATCCATAGCTGGAAGTTCTACAATAACTCCATCATAATCAAATAAAATACTGTTCTCTTCAGGAACTCCATCAAAACTCCATGCATAATTTGGCTGATTCACATCTAAGTTACAAACTTCCTTCATCCATTGACCACCCCATACGCCTGGATCAAAGTATGGTACTGTACGAAATGGTTGTTTTGATAATTGATGCAAACTTATCTTAAATGTATCACTTGAAATCATTTTTGGATCATTAGCAGCATTTGTATCCACCACATAATCAAAGCACTCAAAGTATTTTTCTTTGTGCTTATCCGCTATACGCCATTCAATAAAATAGCCACGCTTATATTTCTTTAAGATATCTTCATCATAATTATCTACATTATAATTTGCCATCCCTTTACGATAGCGCAATTGAATTTGCCATCTAGCCATATCAAAGTAGACATACACATCGCCATGACTTACTAAACCAGCACCCACTCCATATACAATGACCGATTCTTTCTGTTCTTTAATTTTGTTTTGAGCTTCTTCTAGCTTATCTTCATCTATAAAATCCACAAGATTACCATAATACATCTTACCAAACACACGATCATCCGTAAGATTATATTTCATTTGTTCGGTCATGGTTTTGCCATCTTTAAAGATATCATGCATATTGATTTCTAAAGAAAAATTGAAACGTTTGATCAATTCATAGACTTCCTTTTCATCTACACCTGGATAATAATCAAAGACTACAACACTGTTATTATTCATTTTACTCTTTAATTCATGATAGATTTCTTCATATCCACAAAACGCTTTATGATTCTTTATTTTTGTTTTAGGGAAACGATCATATTCCGATTTGAAATTTAGATAACTCATTCTTCCTCCACTTGCAATTCACCATTTTTCTTAAACACTCTTACTGTAAAAGGATGATCCTCTACACGCTTATAATCATGACCCGCATGACTTGGCCACATACATTGCACTTTTAATTCACTATTTCCTGTATTCACAAGGCGATGTGCCAAGTGCCCATCAATATAGTGTACACTTCCACATTTTACTTTTTCTGCATGACAATGATAATCTTCATCCATCAACAAAAGAAGACCTTCACCACCCATACCACAATAGATTTCATCACAATCTAAATTCTCATGGAAATGTCCACGTGTTACATTACATTCTCCATTCACGCATACTGGCTGCATCACAGTCAATCCATAACACAAACCATCATGTTCATAGGAATACACTTCATACATAATTTGATCATCTGAAATACTTGGATCCACACTTGAATAGAATGTTTTAGCATTCGAATACAATTTTGTACTCTTCTTAACATCCTCACCTTCAATTACACCATTTAAATAATCATGAAATACTTTTGCGTCTTTAATATCCATAATTGCCTCCTGTTTGATTGTTATAACATTCAATTCTATTATAAATCAATTGTTATAACATTTCAACATAAAGACAACCACAATATTTATAAACCATAGAAAAAGATTCATTACATATACAAATACTTACAATCACCTTTATTATTTACTTCTATTAAAGTTCACTCCCCATTTACGTGCAAATCCCGTATTTTAGTAATGTACAATAAAATGGATTTGATCTAGTGACCAAATCCATTTTTTGCCTTTTGAATACGCAATGTTTTTCCTTTAATTGTCTTTAAATTCTTTAATACAAGTTTTCCCTTATCATTTAAGATATCCACATACGATTGATGATCCTGCACTTGAATCACACCAATATCATCGACCGTAACGCCATCAATTTCACAGATAGCCCCTACAATATCGCCGGGACGAATCTTCTTGTTTTTTCCTCCATTCAAATAGATTTTAGTGATGCCCTTTCTTAAATCTTTTGATTTATCGACCACCACACGATTGGATTCTTTTAATGAATCTAAAATATCTAAATCACTTAAATACACTTCACCCTCTTCTTTAAATGGCAAGTTATAGCCTAGATATTCCTCTAGTTTTTCTTTTCGAACTCCATCATATTCATTCACTAAACTTATAGCTAAGCCTTGTTCATCGACTCTACCACTACGTCCAATACGATGTGTATATGTTTCTACGGGACTAGGCATATCGTAGTTAATGATCATCTCTACTTTAAAAACATCAATACCACGACTTGCGACATCGGTACAAACTAAAATACGCACCTTTCCTTTTTTAAAGCGTCGCATATGTGATAATCTTTCTTCTTGCATCATACCACCATGAATTTTATCGACACTAACTTGATTCTTTTCTAAACATGCATAGACTTCATCCACTCTTGCCTGCGTCTTACAAAAGATCATGCAGGATTCTGGTTTCTTTAATGCCAATAAATGAAGAAGGAATAATTCTTTATGTTCTTCATTAACGTGATAGGCTTCTTCTAGAATATTTGGCTTATTTGTACTTGTTAGATCAATTTTAGTTGGTTTATACAAATATTTCTTACTCATTCTTTGAATCACTTCAGGATAGGTTGCACTAAATAAACAAGTTACATGTTTTTTAGGCATATATTTTAAAATAGCCTGCACTTCATCTAAAAAGTTCATATTCAACATTTCATCCGCTTCATCCAAAACTACATATTTAATTTTTGATGGATCAAGTGTTTGTTGTTGAAGATGATCTAAAACTCTTCCTGGCGTACCAATCACTACATGACATCTTTGTTTCAAATCTTCCTTTTGAAACTTAAATGGCTGCTTACCAAATATAGGTAGTGTCTTGATTTTTTTAAAGGTTCCAATACGATCAAAATCTTGTTGAATTTGTAAAGCTAGTTCTCGAGTGGGAGTAAGTACCAACGCTTGTGGACTTCTTTCATCAATTTCTAGATTTTGAATGATAGGAATCGCAAAAGATGCCGTTTTACCACTTCCTGTTCTTGATTTAACAATACAATCCGTTTGCGAAAGAATGTTGGGAATGACTTGTTCTTGTACGGGCAATGGTTTTTCATAGCCTAATGTATGTAAAGCTTGTATAATATTTTGATCTAAATTCATTTGTTCAAATGTCATATTTTTATCACCTATAGAATTATACCATGTTAATATTATTTAACAGAAACAAAAACTATTATGCGCTACAATAAGAGCATGAAATATAAAACGTTAGTAATGAAACAAATCGATCAACATACATATCAATATAGTATGAATGCGCCTTTAGATAACTTGAGTTCTATTCTTTCTTTTGATGAAGAAATATTAAAAGTGAATTTCGGTAATGAATTGGAATATGCCCTAAATTGTAAAGTCTTAAAAGATGGATTTCTTTTAGAACCAAAAGAAAATATGACACTTACTGAATGGGCACCTTTTTTCGCATTATCTTTAATTTTGCAGTACTACAAATCATTTAGAAATCTACCTCCCATTTTAATGAGTGTAGATAAAAAAATGCAGGAAAAATACTCTCAGGAGGAATTAATTCGAAACTTATTTCAATAAGTTTCATTTTTTTATGTAATAATTTTCATAATAGCGTATAATCAAAATGAGGTGAACTATTATGAACATGACAACATTGAACACGCCACTTCCAGAAGATTTAATGAAATTAAAATGGAACGGGCAATTTAAACTGATGCAGGAAATGATTGATTTGCGTCTTCAAAAAGATATTCCTGCCAAATTAAAGGAGCGTTTAGAATTAGAAAAAGAATTGATTTCTCGTCTTCCTGAAAATTTTACGTATTCAAAAGAAGATGCTATCGAATTATTAAAGTCTAAAATTTCCGATTTTAAAGATGAAGAATTTGATGAATTATTCAAAGACAATGCGTTTGAATGGATTTTCATTGAGGGAAAAATGTATTTAAAAGACAATTTCTTTGAAAACCTAATTAAAGTGCGTAAAGCTTATAAAGATCGTTTAATTGAAAAAGATGGTGCTGCAAGTACTTTATTAGATGACGTAATGCATAAGATGAAAGAAGAAAAGGATGTTTACTGCAAGATTCATGTCAAGACAAGTTTGAAGGTAGATCCTGCATTTGAAAAGCCAGGAAAAACAATTCGTGTATGGCTTCCTATTCCGAAAGAATATGCGCAGGTTGAAGATTTTAAATTATTAAATACATCTCATGAAGGCCTAGTAAATGACAATAGCGTAGATCAAAGATGTGTATATATTGAAAAGCCATATGAAAAAGGTGAAGAATTCAGTGTAGAATATGAATTTATCAATCACATGCACTATGAAGAATTAGATCCAAGTATTGTAACAGAGGAACATCCAGATACTTGTCTTGAAGAATATGCGCCACATGTTGTATTTACAGATTACTTAAAGGATCTAGTTAAAGAAATCATTGGTGAAGAAACAAATCCATTATTAAAAGCGAAATTGATTTATAACTATATCACAACACATGTGACCTATTCATATGTACGCGCTTATGCGACTTTACCTTGTATTCCAGAATATATCACAACAGGATTAAAGGGAGATTGTGGTTTACAAGCATTGACATTTATTACTCTATGTCGTATTGCGGGCATTCCTGCCACTTGGCAAGCTGGACTTTATACTACACCTGAAACCATTGGTAATCATGACTGGGCACGATTCTATGTAGCTCCATATGGATGGTTATATGCGGATTGTTCATTTGGTGGTGGATCCTATCGTGCTAAAAAATTGGAAAGACAAGATTTCTATTTTGGACATTTAGATCCATTTAGAACACCATGCTCATCAAAATTCCAAGGTGCTTTTGTACCAGCTAAAAACTTTTTGCCAAATGATCCATTTGATAATCAAAATGGTGAAATGGAATATGTGGATGAAGCCATTCCAGGTAAATATATCATAAAAGAAACCGAAAAAATTGAAATCTCTCTTTTAGAGGATCAAAATGCATAGGCCTATTATTGGTCTAACTTGTAATGAATTGGATAAAGAAAATCTTCCTAAACAGTTTATCAATGAAGCCTATATTAATAGTGTCATTCGTGCCGGTGGCTGTCCGATCATTCTTCCCATCACAAATGACTATGATACAATTCAAGCTCAAGTTAATCTATTAGATGGATTGATTGTGACAGGTGGAATTGATGTAAATCCTATGATTTATAATGAAAATCCAGAACCTTTACAAGGTAATTCAAGTTTAGATCGTGATTATTATGAAATGCGAGTATTAAAATATGCCAATGAAAAACAGATTCCTATTTTTGGAATCTGTCGTGGCATACAGATGTTGAATGTCTATTTTAAAGGATCTCTATATCAAGATTTGTCGTATTGTAAAAGAAATGTAATCAAACATGCGCAACAAGAAAAAAGAGAAAATCCAAGTCATAAAATCCATATTGAAAAGGATAGTTTTTTATATCCTAGCTTAAGTGATGAAGCTTATGTGAATAGTTTTCATCATCAAGCCATCAAGGATTTAGCACCACACTTTAAAGTTGTAGCTAAAGCACCAGATGGCATTATTGAAGCCATTGAACATGAGTCTCTACCTATTTATGCCGTACAATTTCATCCAGAAGCCTTGTCCCATAAATATGGTGAGATGCAAGATATTTTCAATGTCTTTATTAAAAAGTGTGAGGTGAAATAATGCGTATTCAAGAAAACTTAGAAAAATCAAAATATGAGGCAGATGGAAGCCTACAAATTCAAGGAACAACCATTCCTTATCATACAATTTGTGAAGATAATTTCTTTGTAGATGAAGAAAATAATCCAGTCGCATCCATCTTTAGTTATGCCTATTTTAGAAGTGATGTTCAAGACAATTCAAAACGTCCCATCTTATTTATTTATAATGGTGGTCCAGGATGTGCAAGTCTTTGGCTTCACATGGGATTGTTTGGTCCTAGAATTGTAAAATTAGATGATGAACTAAACCTTCCTACAGTTCCACCTTTTGAATTAGAAGACAATCCACATTGTTTATTAGACTTATGTGATTTAGTCTTTATTGATCCAGTAGGAACAGGTTTAGGTCGTTTAATTCAAGAAAAGGCAAGAAAAGAATTTTATGAAACACATGGCGATGTTCGTAGTGTTTCTAAATTCATTGAACAATTCTTAGCACGTTATAATCGTAGAAATTCACCAGTCTTACTAGCTGGTGAAAGCTATGGCACCGCAAGAAGTGCCTTACTTGCAGGAGAACTTATGGGTGCAGGTCCTGAAAAAGCCGATACGATGGGCATTAGTGTGAGTGGTATCTTCTTACTTGGAAGTTACTTTATTGAAAAGCTTCCTGTTGAAGCAAGTGCTACAGACTTAATCACAATGGCTGCCACAAATTATTTCCATAATCCAAAAGAAAATATTTCACAAAAAGACTTTATTGAAGAAGCCTTTACATTCGCATCTACTGAATATGTTACAGCTTTATTTTTAGGAGATGCCTGCCCGAACAAAGAAGAAATCGCAGCTAAATTAGCCTATTATTCAGGTATTGATCAAAACTATTGGTTAAGACACCATTTACATATGGATATGCAGAAAGGTTTTGCGCATAAACTATTAGAAGATAAAGGTTTAGCTTTAGGATTCTATGACGGTCGTTATACTTGGAATGATGATCCAGAAATCATGGAAGCCAATGTCATTGCGGATGACCCAGCTATGGGACAATATACACCTGCTTTCCAGACTGCTTATGGATTGATGCGTCAAGAATTAAATATCACAAGTGATCGTATCTCAAAAGGCTTAGTCTTTGATGTAAATATGACATGGAATCGTGAATTCAAAACAAGTCCTGCCCAATCCTTAGCTGGATGCATGCGAAGAAACAAACAGATGAAAGTCTTCTTTGCCTCAGGTCTATATGATTTATGTACTACTGCTGGAAATGCCAGATATTTGGCAACCCATTCCAATCTAGATCAAAATCGAGTTACAATTGGTGAATATCCAAGTGGTCATATGGCTTATCTTGGTAAAGAAAGCTTTGATCTATTAGCCAAGGACATGCGTGCATTCTTTGAAAGCTGTATTTAACACAAAAACCGTCAAGCGACGGTTTCTTTTTTTATTTATATTTCTTCAACATTTCTAGCTTAAGATTCAATAACTTTTCACTTAAGTCAACATAATATTCTTGTGGATACACAAAACGTTTGATTTCATCCCAAATTGTAGCAAGTTCCTTTTCACTATATGCACGAATTTCTTCTAGAGTTGGTAGATCATAAACAAGCTTTCCATCTTTAAAGATTGGCACTAACATATCGCGTACTGTATATGTATTAGCTGGAATCACTTTATATTTCCAACGTGACATTGGATGATAGATTGTTAAATCTTGCGTTGTATCAATGACTTCATCTTCTAATGTCAATAAATCGGCAATAGCCATACCTGTTTCTTTATCTATAATACGATTTAAATTCTTCATACCTGGATTTGTCACTTTTTCAACATTATCACTGATTTTGATTTTTGGAATTACTTGACCATCTTTTTCAATCGCCACCATTTTATAAACACCACCAAATACTGGTGAATTTTTTGAACAAATCAAGTTTTCACCAACACCAAACGAATCAATTTTAGCACCTTGTTGATGAATCAAAGATTCAATGACATATTCATCTAATGAATTGGATACAACGATTTTACAATCTTCCATACCGGCTTCATCTAACATCTTACGAACTTTTTTAGAAAGATATGCCATATCTCCACTATCAATACGAACACCTTTTAAGCGGTATCCATTGGGTTCTAGATAATCCTTAGCTACTTTAATGGCATTCACAATACCTGATTTTAAAGTAGAATATGTATCAATCAATAAAGTACATGCGTTTGGATATGTTTTGGCATAATACATAAACGCATCATATTCGGTATCAAAGCTTTGAATAAATGAGTGCGCCATTGTACCAAGTACAGGTACACCAAATTCTTTACCAGAATATGTTGTAGCACTTCCTGCACAACCTGCAATATAAGCTGCTCTAGCTCCTAGAATAGCTGCATCAAAGTTATGAGCACGTCGTGCACCAAATTCCATAACCGCTCTTTGTTCACTTGCTTGTACAATACGACGTGATTTTGTCGCAATCAAAGTTTGGTGATTGATAGCTAAAAGTAATGCCGTTTCTACAAGTTGTGCTTCAATAATTGGTGCTTTTACACGAACCAATGGTTCATGAGGAAATACCGGTGTTCCTTCCGGAATCGCATAAATATCTCCTGTAAAACGAATGGTTGATAAATATTCTAAAAATTCTTCACTAAATTGATTTAATGAGCGTAAATAATCAATATCTTCTTTTTCAAAATGCAAATTCGAAACATAGTCCACAACTTGTTCTAAACCTGCAAATACACAATATCCCCCGTCATCCGGATTTTTACGATAGAATAAGTCAAATACGACTTCTTTGTCTTTATTATCATTAAAATAACATTGACTCATTGTTAGTTCATAAAAGTCCATAACTAAACTTAAATTTCTCTTATCTTTCATTTTTTTAATCTTACTCCCTTACTTCAGAAACAACTTGAATGCCATTCATTTCCATCATTCTAAATGCGACATCATTAAAGAATGTAGCTTCATGTACTTCTGGTATATGATAGGTTTCTGTACAATTTTCAACCACGATAATACGATATTCATTCATATTGTGTTCATTGAACCAAGTATCTAAACTTAACACAAAATGAAGCACACAAAGATCTGTACAACAACCTGTCACAATTATATCACGATAATATTTCAAATCTGAATTTAAAAACTCTTCAAATTCAGGTGCCATAAACGTATTCGTACTGTTCTTCTTGATGACATGTTTCACAAACGGCTTTAAAGAATCAACTACTTCAGATTCTTCACTTCCAATTACACAATGTGCTGGAAACGAATTGAATTCACGCGTCTTTGGAGGATGTGAATCACACACAAAAACATTGTTGCATTCTAAATTTATCAAAAGATTTTCAATATTCTTTTCCACATTGCCAATGGCTTCATCATGAAGTGGGCCTATATTCACAAACCCCTTTATCATGTCCACCACAAATACAACCGGATTATTTAATTCAATTTTTTGAATGGATTTATAATTCTTATTTTCCAAACGTGCCATATAATATATACCTCTAAACGAAAATAAGAGTTCTACGCAGAACTCTTATTCTTCAACATCTTTGTTTGTTCTAAACTCCTTTAATTTCTCTTCAAGCATTGATTTGAATTCTGGATTTGCCTTGATGTAAGCTTTGGCAGCCTCTTTTCCCTGTCCGATTTTTTCTCCTTCATAGCTGAACCATGCCCCTGCCTTTTTTACAATATTGGCATCAACACATAAATCTAATAGTTCACTAATATAAGAGATTCCTTCTCCGTACATAATTTCAAGTACAGCCGATTTAAATGGAGGAGCTACCTTATTTTTAACAATTTTTACTTTGACTTTATTCCCTACAATGTCTGTACCATTTTTAATGGCATCTGCCTTACGAATATCTACACGAACAGATGAGTAGAATTTCAAAGCTCGCCCACCCGGTGTTGTTTCTGGATTTCCATAAATAACGCCGACTTTTTCACGAAGCTGGTTGATAAAAATAGCTGTACAATCATTTTGGTTCATTGCTCCGGCAAGCTTACGCATAGCCTTAGACATCATACGAGCTTGTAATCCAACTTGATTATCACCCATTTCACCATCTAATTCGGCTTGTGGAACTAAAGCTGCAACACTATCTACAACAACCAAATCAACAGCTCCACTTTCTACAAGCATCAACATAATATCTAATCCTTGTTCACCTGAATCTGGCTGAGACAAAATTAATTCATCAATATTAACGCCTAGATTTTTTGCGTATACAGGATCGATCGCATTTTCCGCATCAATAAAGGCTGCTCGCCCACCCTTTTTTTGAACTTCAGCAACGGCATGTAAAGCAAGCGTTGTTTTACCGCTTGATTCCGGACCGAAGATTTCAATAATTCTTCCCTTTGGATATCCGCCAATACCCAAGGCATCATCTAAAAGTAAACTTCCTGAAGGAATAGGTTCAATATCAACAGCCGCTCGATCCCCAAGTTTCATGACAGAACCTTTACCATATTCCCTTTCGATTTCATTTAAAACATCACTTAAAAGCTTATCTTTATTTGTTTCTACTTTTTCTTTTGGCATATATTCTCCTTTTGAATTGTTTGAATCAATATATCAATCATCTGCATAACAACATGTTCTCTAACATCATTTCTAGACAAACCTGTACATTGAAAACCATACACTTGAATAGCTTTTTTTGATGCGATTGCACAATATACTCTTCCCGCTGGTTTTTCTTCCCAAGCATCCGGTCCAGCATTTCCTGTAAAAGAAATACAATAATCCACATCCATAATTTGTCTTGTATTTTTAGCCATCGCATACGCACACTCTTCACTGATTACACCATATTTTTGAATTAAGTCCACATCCACATGAGCCAATACACTTTTCATTGGTGTAAAATAAGTCACTAAGCCACCTTTTAATATGGCACTTGCCCCAGGTATGGAGGCGATCGTACTCGTAAATAATCCAGCCGTTAAACTTTCACAGCTAGAAATGGTTAAATGATTTTCTGTACATAAAGAAACTAGTTGTCTTGCATCATTCATTACATAGTCTCCAAAACATATTTTTTTAATTGATTGAAATAAATCAATCCACTATATAAAGAAGCCGCTGTTGCTGCCCACAACAAAATTTGATCCATACAAATACCCATATAGACAAATGGCCAATCTTTCAACAATAAGAACACAAGCGCAAACATTTGTAGTACAGTTTTTAACTTTCCAAAAATTCCTGCACTCACAACTTCACCAGAATTTGCAGCACTCATTCTTAACCCATCTACGATCAAGTCTCTTGCGATCATCAATAATACCGCAATCACATTGGCCTGATGAAAATAAACCATCAAGATCAATACTGTATTGACTAACATCTTATCTGCGATTGGATCGGCAAATTTTCCAAATGAAGTAATCCAATTGTTCTTTCTTGCCAACATTCCATCAAAGAAATCGGTAATACTCGCAACCGCAAAGATCACAAACGCAATCACATCTCGAAGGGCTAAGCCGCTTGTTTCATCAATTACGCAAAGAGTAGGATCCATACATAAATATACAGCTACAACTACCGGTACTAATAAAATTCTAATAATCGTTAGTCTGTTCGGTATATTCATTTTGGTCATATGTATAATCCCCCTCTTGTCCATAATATTCATCTGAGTAACCATAATCATAGTCACTATCATCATATTGTGAATATTCTTCAGTCTCTTTTTGATTTCCTTTTCCAACCTGTAAAGTTATAACAGCTGGTTGGCCTTCTTGCCAATCTGTTTTATCAAAAGAAATCTCTTTTCCATCAATAGTAATCGAGTTATCCGAATATGTTTCAATACTAATTTCAAAAGTACAATTCTCGGATAATTCTAGAGACTGCGTAAATGTACCCGTATATACTTTTGTATCATCATTGATCGTTTCACCATCTTTTGTCACAGTGATCTTTGACTTAGTCGGTAAAGTAATACTTAAATCTAATTTTTTTACATCCGATTGTATATTTGAAAGCTGATATGCATTGGTTTCATCACTTATTTTTTCGACAACTAAAGCGGCTGCTTCCTTTGCCTTTTGACGTTGATTTGCCAATTTATTGGTTTCCTGTTCCTTTTTTGAAAGCTGTTCTTGACGCAAAGCCTCTTGCGTTTGAAGTTTCTGATTTGAAATGGCACGAAGCCCAAAATTAATGACAGATAAAACGCATAAACCTACAATTCCAATCAGGACAAGCACTTTAATCAATTGCGATTGATTTGTACTCAAAGAAGAACTTGTTCGACTTACATGTTTTTGAAACCAAGATTTTTTCTTTTTTGTCGATGACTTCTTTTTCTTTTGAACACTCGCCATCTGCTCTACCATTCGTCTTTGTGCCATTGTCAAAGCCATATCTTTTTGATGAGCCACTTCATTGATATCCATGTCAACTTCATCAGCGATTGCTTGCCAATTTACACCAATGGCATCACAATATGCATGTACAAAATAACGAACAAAAGAAAAATCATCCGAAAAAACATCTAAGTTATGTTCTTCGATAGCTTGTATATATTGAGGCGCTAAACGCGTCTGATTTGAAACATCCTGAATGGAAAGTTTTAGATTTGTACGACGTTCTTTTAAGATGTGATAATAAGCCACTAAAACTCCCCCTTTGAAGTTTATTATAACAAATAAAAGGAAAGAATACCATGTTGTGCTATAATTATTTATGAAAGGATGAATGAAATGTCACAACTTAATTTTTCAATTGGAACATTTTCTCAATGCATGAGTTTTTCACCTCAAAATATACAAATCGATAATTTTGAAGACTGTACACTCTATTGTATTGATTGCGAAAATGTCCAACAATTCGATATTAATACACTGAACGCCACAAGTCCTAGCGTTTTCTTTTTCTTTGGAAACTTTGAAAAAATAGGACAAAAAGCATGGCAACAAATCTTTGCGATTGCCAAAGATTTTCCTAATTCCTATTGTTTCAATACACACCAAAGTCAAAAGAATTTTGCGGACATCTATTGTGCTACACTTCTTGGTCAAGTTGTCGCCAATGTTATACCTAAAAAAATTCTTCTTGTCACAAATGATCAAGGATTTCATGGCATTAAACAAGCATTAATGTTTCAAGGTAAAGACATCGACATCGAAATTTTACAAACAAGAGATACATTCTTATTGCCATTAAAAGAAGAACAGCCGAAACAAGTTCAAAAAGCAAAAAAACAACCGCCACAAACAAATCAAAAGCCAAATGAGGCAAGTGATGAAGAGGTTTTAGAAGCTTTAAAAAAATATCCTAAAATCAATACACGCTATGCATCGATTGATGATTTAAGCAAATATTTAATGCCTATCTTAGCGAATAAACAAAAGAAGTGTAAACTTTCAAAATGGATCGAAAGTGATTACGCAAAAAAAGTAGGTCGATATAAAAAGGATTCGAAAGGAAAATATTATAAATTAAAATGATAAAAACAATATATTTAGCAGGTGGCTGCTTCTGGGGTGTACAACACTATTTTGATCAATTTGATGGCATCTTAAAAACAATGGTTGGATATGCGAATGGTAAAACGCAAAATCCAGAATATAAAGATGTTAAAGCAGGGCTTACAGGTCATGCAGAAACATTAGAAATTCAATATGATGACAACACAATTTCATTATCTAAAATATTAGACTTATACTTTGATATCATTGATCCGGTATCCGTCAATCAACAAGGTGAAGATATTGGTATTTCCTATCGTACAGGTATTTATTATGTGGAAAAAACAGATTTAGAAACCATTCAATCTAAATACAACGAAATCCAAAAGAAATATGATTCACCTCTAGCTGTTGAAGTAGAGCCTATGAAAAACTTTTTTAATGCCGAAGAATATCATCAAAAATATCTAGACAAAAATCCAGGTGCTTATTGTCATATTCCTGCATCAAAATTTAAGAAGGGACTTTAATTAGCCCCTTCTTTTAATGTGCTTCCCGCAACATATCCAGTTGTCCATGCGATCTGTAGATTGTATCCACCTGTTTGTGCATCCAAATCTAAAACTTCTCCAACAAATTTTAAACCTTTAATTTTCTTAGCTTCCATTGTCTGAGGTTGAATTTGATTGGTCTTGATTCCACCCACTGTAATCATAGCTTGATCAAAACCTGCAAAATTTGCGATTTCAAAACTTAAGCACTTTAATAATTCACTAATACTTCTTCTTTGTGCTTTTGTGGTTTCATTGGCTTTTAAAGAATCATCAATATGTAATCGATTCATAACATATTGAACCAATCGCTTAGGAATCATTGTTTCTAATATATGGCTCAATTTTTTATTCGAAGAATGATTCATTCGTTCTAACAAGAGCATGTCTACTTCATCGATTGATTTGTCACAAATTAAATCTAAAATAATTCGTTCAGGTTTTGAATTAATGACATAGCTTGACATGGCCAAAATTGCAGGTCCACTTAAACCTTCATGGGTAAATAAAATATCGCCACATTCTTTATAAAGAACTTTTTTACCTTTCTTTATTTGAATTCCAACATTAGACAATGAAAGTCCAGCCAAATCAAAGTCTTCCTTAGTGCGTAAAGCGACTAATCCAGGATATAAATCACTTACTTTAATATCCAAATTTTGAGCCCATTTATATCCATCTCCACTACTTCCTGTGGATACAAATGATTTTCCTCCCGTTGCGACAATGACTACATCAAATGAATATGTTCCTTTATCCGTTTTGATTCCAACAACTCGATCCTCTTCAACAACTACATTTGTACAAGCCTCATCCATATGTAGGATGACATTATTTTTGCGTAATAAATCTACAAACAATAAGACAACGTCTTGACTTGAGTTTGAACCAGGAAACATACGTCCATGATCTTCTTCAATCGTAGGTAAACCATTGGATTTTAAGAATTTGATCATATCCAAATTCGAAAATTGTGAAAAAGAACTATACAAGAATTTTTCATTGTGCACAATATGCTTAAAAAATTCATCTTTTGAACAATTGTTTGTCACATTACAACGCCCATGACCTGTGAGTTGTAATTTCTTACCCAATTGTTTATTCTTCTCAAACAATTCTACTTGATGTCCTTCTAAACTTGCCGTATAGGCAGCCATTAAGCCGGCAGGACCGCCTCCAATTACGCATACTTTTAGCATAGGATCCCACTTTCTTCTAAATAAATAGCTAAGCCATCATGCTCATTATCCTGTTTAGTGATGGCATTGGCACAAGCTTTTGTATCATCCGTACCATTGATCATACAAACACCACAACCCGCTACTTTTAACATGTCATTATCATTGGATGTATCTCCAAAGGCCATAACATCCTTTATATCTAAATCATTGAGTTCACATATTTTTTTAAGTCCATACCCCTTATTGATTCTTTTATCACAAAATTCAAGTAGTGTGGATTGTGTTTTAAAACCATGATAATAAGGATTTGGATGTTCTTTTACCCAAGCTTCTGCCTTAGGCATATCCTCTTCTTTCATACGAAACATGATTTTTGCGTTTTCATGTGCATAGAAATCTTCTAATTTCACAACTTCCAATTCTTTATGAGATGTCGAAGCCGAATGAATCATCCAATCATCAATATTAACACAACGAATCTTTCCATCCCAATATATCATTGGATTACATTTGACAACTTTCATGATTTCCATGGTTTCTTTTAGCCATTCCTTTTTCATCATGAAATAGCTGTAGAATTTTTGATGCACTCCATCCCAAAGTTCTGCGCCATTCATTCCTACCACAAAATCAAAGTCAAAAGGTAAATCCCAATACTCTTTATTGCGTTTTAATTCATCTGCCGGACGACCAGATGCAATACCAAAATAAATCCCTTTTTCATGAAGTTGAATTAAATCTTTCTTCGTTCTAGGTGTCAATTCTTTCTTTTCATTCACTAATGTCGCATCAATGTCACAAATCACTAATTTTGTCGTCACTTTAAATCCTCCAATTCATAAGTAAATCCTTCGCCATCGACTTCATGAACACTATTCACGATAATAAACGCTCTTGGATCCACCTTCATGATTTCATGTTCTAAATTCGAATACATTTTTTGTGGAATAACAATCATCAATACAGGTTTGGATTCGTTTGTATATCCACCCTTACCTTCTAAAACAGTAACTCCACGTTTCATGTTATCTAACACATGATTTTTAATTTCAACCCATTGGTCCGAAATTACCATACAGTTAATAGCTGTACTTGAACCAATCAAAATTGTTTTATCAATCGCAAAACCAGATGTGAATACAGATAAAACTCCAATCAAAGCTGGTTCTACACCATATGTAGACATTCCCAATAATACAGTTAAAGCATCAATGATCATTACGGAATTTCCAGAAGAAATATGCGTAAATTTATGAATCAATAATGCAGGAATATCCATTCCTCCTGTACTTGCGTTTACTCTAAAACAAAGTCCTAAGCCAATACCTGAAATCAACCCACAATAAATACTTGCCAACATGGGTTGCATCACAAATGTATCTTTTGGAAATAAAGTTGTCACATAAGTCAACAAAGAAACGAAAAACGAATAACTAAATGTTGAAATTAATGATTTCAATGCGAATGCCTTCCCTAAAAAAACGGCTCCCACAATATAAAGTCCAATCATCAATATGTTGATCAACCATACCGATGGAATAAATGGCAACAACGGTTTTAATGCCACTGCCACACCGGCTACGCCTCCAGTTAATGTATTATTTGGTAAAACAAAAAAAGCAACGGATACTGCCACCATAAAATTTCCTAATAATACAACCAATACATCTTTTACATAATTTGTTTTTTTCATATAAACCTCCCCAAACGCCATCTTTATTCTATCAAAAAAGAAGGCTTTATGAAACAAAAGAAAAAGCTGGAAATCCAGCTTACAGACTGTTGACAAAAGCCTATACCTTTTCGTAAGGACATAGGCTTTTTATTGTA
>OLPS01002187.1_pt1 | contig 18357 bp, 33 predicted proteins | sample 1673071 | NCBI WGS metagenome assembly OLPS01 (sample SAMEA3136752, study PRJEB25190) | human gut metagenome | reverse complement strand
TATTATGGAAGTAATCGTTAGAATAGTTAAAGTAAATCCTTGGACTGGACTTACAAAATGGCCTACAACATTTGACTATGTAGGACCCTACTGGACTAGATCTGGTAATATCTATACTGGCTTGAGCGAATAGGATGCTCGTAGATTGGAAAAAGCCTTAAATAAAGAAGAAGGAGAATTGTCACCAAGTAGTGACTTTTGGACTACCTTCGCAGTACAACTCGGTAAAAGAGATTTGATTCTCAATACTGAAAGGCCACTGGATGAATTACAATACTTATTCTTAAAAGGTCATAAGAGAGTAGCTGACGGATTAGCTAATATGAATCCTTCTAAGGACTATGTGTTGATTAATAAAGATGCAGAAGCTGAACAGACTAATAGAGTCAATAAAGTTAAACGTGAAGCATATAGAGAACTTGATAAGATGTCTATTGAAGATATGCGCAAGTGCTTACGTCTCTATGGTATGAAGTCTGATACTATGTCTAATGAATTAGTAGAGGCTAAACTTACAGAACAAGTAGAATCAGCTCCTGAGAAATTTATGCTTAAATGGGTTAATAATCCTAATAAGGAAATTAACTTTGTTATTGAAGAAGCTATTGCTAAAAATATCATTCGTAAGAATAGAACACAATATTTCTTTGGTACAGATCTGATTGGTAATGGCATTGATGATGTGATTGTTTATTTACAAGACAAGAAGAATCAAGATATCAAATTAGCCATAATGAACGAAATTAAATCTAAATAATGAAAATATCTGATTTACATAAGGCATTCAAAGTTCTAATGGATAAGAATTCAGAGGCAGTCGCTTTCGGCGGCTGTCCTGCATTTCTTCCAGAAGAAATTGATCTGTTTCTTAATTAGGCATATATAGAAGTAATATGTAATAAATACACTGGAAATAATACAATGCAAGTTGGATTTGAAGGTGCTGTAAAACGTATTGCTGATCTATAGAAACTGATTAAGACAGATTCTGCTTAGAATTTAGTATATCCATATGCTAGTTCTAATGTGCTTACTTTATCTAATTTCTTTAAAGACGGAGAAGAGCTTAAGAGAATGTTCTATGTAGATTGTGTACTCCATTATGATAATGAAGTATCAACTTGTATACTAATAGATCACGACAAAGCTGGCAAGTTCTTATAGACGTATAATAATCTACCTTGGATAGATACTCCTGTAGCTGTATTAGAAGATAATACTTTAAAGATATATATAGATCCTATTAGAATGGAGGCGGAAGAATATACTGCTGATATTACTTATGTTAAGTATCCTGAACTGATACAACATACAGATTATAATAGGAATATTACAGAAGTACCAGATTATATTCTTAATGAAGTAGTTAATAGAGCAGTAGTAATAGCTTTAGAGAATATTGAATCTAATCGAGCTTAGACTAAATTACAGATAAACAGTTTAGAAGAATAATAAAATATAAGAATAAGATATGAATAGCAGAGCAATGCAAATTGAGTTTGAAAGACGGATTACACTTATGAATCCGAATTTTGAATTGGCAGAAAAACTAACATCTGATACAATTTTCTCTTTTCTGAATGCATATACAGAACGTTATGTACGTCTGAACTATTTGCAAGAAGATGCAGTACAGGATGGTACTAGAGCTCAAAAGAAGAATGCAGATGCTTTAAAAGGTCTTATTACTAGAGGTCTGTATGCAGTTGAAGCTAAAGATGAAAATAATACAGATAAGACTAGCGATAGAGTATCTTTACCTTCTGATTACTTCTTATATATACGTTCTAATAGTTTAATATCTAAGAACTATAAGATAGAGGAAGAGATCTAGAACGAACAAGATTATGTAGTAACTTCTAATAAAACTATTAGAGAGGATGACGTTGAAAAAGTAATATCTACATACTATAACAAAGCTATTGTATTAAATCCATACGTAGTATTGAATGCAGGTAATAATGCAGATGAGGAAAAGAAACTTTATCTAAATGTCATTCATGATGAGTATACTACTATAAAGAAAGTAGATTTAGTATATTATCGTAAGCCTAAGAAATTTGACGTAATTGGAGTAGATGGAGTAAACGTATTAGATCACTGCGAACTTCCTGAAAACGTGCATATGGAGATCGTAGAAGGAGCAGTAGAGATGTTTATCACTGAAGCTAAGTATAGGTTAAATATGAAACCTGAAGATAATAAATAATTATGAAGAATATTGAATTACTTGAGTCTTTTGAATTAGAGCTTAATAAGTTAGATGATAACTTTACTAAGCCTACTACAAATACAACTGAGTATTTCTTGAATGCAGGTTTAGATAAATTCTGGAAGACAAGATATTCTTAGAATAACCCTAAGGTTAGAGGATTTGAATAGATTCAGAAAAGAATTGATGACCTACGTACTTTGGTTGCTGAAGTTACTTTAGTTCCAGATACTACTTCTAAGGATTTATATACAGTAACTATACCAGAAGATTATGTAATACTTTTAGGTGACACTGCCGGAATATCTCCAGCTGATGGATATACAGATCCCTGCTGGGAATTAGACAGTGATGGAAACTATGTAATTCATTACTCAGATGTATTAGAAGGTAGTATAGAAACTATTGACAGAATCAAGGAAAATTCTTTATCAGAGTATCATTTAAGATATACTAAAGCAAAACCAATTCGTCTATTATCGGGAAACGAAATTAAACTATATACTGATGGAAAATATAAAGTAAGTAAGTATATATTGCATTACTTAAGAAAACCACATTATATAGATATACATACTGAACCCTTTAAAGAATATACGGATATGCCTGAACATACACATCTAGAGATTGTTAAGTTAGCAGCTCAGTTGTATATTGAAAATCAAGCAAATCCTCGTTATAACTCCTATACTTAGGAAGTAGTTCCTAACATGGAGTAAACCAAATAGCGCTTAGAACGTGGAAACCTGCAATAAGGGAGTAGAACTAAGCGTCTTAGACTAAGCGCTTAATATGTCTAATTTAAAATAAAAAAACTAATATGTTACAAAGTGTACATTCCGTATTGATCGGAAAAACTTGTCCTGCATCTTATACTACAGCTGATGCTCTTGCTGCAGGTGACGTAGCTTTATTTAACGAAAATAAAGCTTTGATTAAAACTGCTGCTGAAGCTGCTACTGCTAGTTCTCTTTACGTAGGTGTAGCTGGTTCTAAAATCAATGTTACTATGCCTGATGGTTCTGTAGCTCAGAAGGCAAATATTGACTTCTCTAATGAGATCAAGAAAAACTCTAAACCGTCTGTAGTAATTGGTAAATATGTAGCTCCTGTAGAAGAGAAGATCGTTATTACTTTGACTGATGCTACTATCGTTGCAGGTGATCGTTACGTATTACGTATTGTTTACAAAGATATGTATGAAGCTGCTTGGCAGTTTACTCATACTTATGAAGTATATGCTGAATCTGCAACTGCTGCTGGCTTGGCTGCTGCTATCGTAAAGAAGATTAATGCTCACAAAAATCGTCGTGTACAGGCTACTGTATCTTCTGCAGTTATCACATTGACTGCTATGCCGAAAGATGACAACGAAGGTGTTGATTCTTTGAACGAATATAGCGTTGTAACTATGGAAGCTTCATTGTATGAAACTATTCCGGGTGCTCTGCTTGCTAATCAGCCTAAAGCTGTTGCTGGTGCTACTATCGCTAAGACTGTAGGTAATCCTGGTAAGGGCTACTGGAAACAAGTACGTGATGCAGAAGTACGTAATATGGGTTACAAAGGCCACGTATTTACTGGTGCTTATCCTAGCGTAGAACAGGCTCGTAAAGTAATTGAAGGTGCTGAATACGACTATGCTATCATTGAAAATGATAACCTGTATTTGAGCAATGATAACCAGTATATTAAGACTACTCCGTTGACTACGGAAGTTTATTGTCCTAGCTTGGTTGGCTCTATCGTAGACAAGGGTATCCAATCATTTATTTCTGGTGCAGAAGTAAAATAATAAATATTATTTCAGTGTGCTGATAAAGGGCTATGGGGCTAAATAGCCCTGTAGCCTTTTTTATTTAAAATAATATCATGAAAATAATCGGAATAAATATAGAGAATGGTATTCTATCAATAAACCTAGATACTAAATTACCTGAGATAGTATAGGAGGATTTGTATCTGTATATAGACACACTGGATAACTATTCTAATCGCAATTCAGCTATACCTAGCGATCATTCTTACTCTGTTTTACTAATGAATGAAGAAGGTGATCAGGTAGAATTAACAGAAGGAAGAAGTATTATCTATTTAGATATAGATAGCTTTGATCCAAAAATGGTGCTTAGCGCATTTACTGTTACTATAGAAGATAGTGTAGCTTTTTATTATGATACAGAAGAACTGTATTATAAGCAAATAGACCTATTGTGTAATCATTGTAGTACTTGTTTGGATGATCAATAGAAAGATCGTATTATGTTATTTATGCTTAAATATAATTTATTACAGTATGCAGTAGAACATGATATAATTGATGATCAAGTTTAGTACTATAAAGATATAGCTAGAATGTTGAATATAAATACTAACCATTCTGTATTTAATGACGGTCATTATGACTGTAGTAAATGTTGTAAGAGTGGAAATAAAACTTTTTGTACTAGTTGTTGTAATTGTAAAAATGGAGTTTGTTCACTATGCTAACTAAAGAGATATACAAGATAGAAGCTAGCAAGAATCTACTTACTAAGTATAACATAGAGTACGATAAGTGTGACATTAAGAGTATAATATGTGCTACCTATATAGCTAATTTGATAGATGGGGATTACCCATTAACTCAAGTGCAAGTAGACAAACTAAAGTAGATTATCAATTGTCTAGTACAACCTAGTAGATATTGGGATGGTAACGATCAAGAAATAATACATCCCCTATTGCTAGAAAGAGAATTAATTACTAATTTTGGCATTGCCACTATTAATGACGAACTTATAATTTGTGAATAATGACTACAGAAGAATTAGAAAGATAGGTAAGGAAGAATACTATAGCTATTAAGACTGTGTCAGATAGCCTTGTAAACTATGTGCAAAATTAGTAGTTAACTAGTACTAATAAGGTTACAGCAGCTAATACTTCAGATATAGACAAACTGAAGAATGATCTCAATTCTATACAAACATAGATTAACTTGTAGAATAGAATTGAGTTAATGAAAGATACTAATATAGTAGATCCTACTAAGCTGGACTTATTGCAGTATGATGGAGATAGATGGTCTAATATAGCAGCTAGCAAAGTAGTAACAGGCTTACTTGGTAGATTAACAGACTTGCAAGACGTAGAGATAAAGAACTTACGTAATGATAATGCTCTTGCATGGGATAGCGAACTATAGAAATGGACAAACAAGAATCTGAATACTGAACTGTATGATGACATATATATAAGTAAAATTAAACCTGATTCTACTCCTTATGAAGTATGGTTTAAAGACTCTGCTATTTTTGGTCAAGAAGGATTTGCTTCAGGTCTTACTGGTTTTGGTGGTAAGATTGATAAGTTTGGTCATGCTGAATTTGATAGTCTTACTTTACGTAGATTCCTAGAAGTACCAGAGTTACGTTACAATCGTGTAGAGATTCAATTAGGAGATAAATGGAATGCCCCTGGTGCAGGTGTAATTGAAAGTGTTGAAGAATTAGATCAATATACTGGTCTTATTACTTTAAAGCTGGAAGAAGGTGAATATGGAGCAGTATCTGTAGGAGACCTTTGTATGGGTATATTCCATTCTGAAAGAACTCAAGAGAATGCTGAATAGGATGAAGATGATGGTAAGGGTAATAGAAAGTTTGCTGGTTTCTATACTGTATACTTTGAAGTTACAAACATACTCGATAGTTAGAATAAGAAATTTGGTTACAGACTTAGACCTGTAGATGAATACTGGAATATGACGTTCCATCCTTGTGCTCAGATGAACTTCGTAGCATACGGTAATAAAACTAATGTAGATCGTCAGACATCTTGTTATTCAACTCGTACTTATACACGTTACTTAGTAAAACAAAATACATGGGATCACAAGGCTAAGAATATAGCTATGTAGTTTGGTGATCTTAGTAATTTGAATATATTTGGTTATGAAATGACTGGTTATTCAGCGTATCTTAACTCAGTATATTTCACTGGTACTATTACTCAAGTAAAGCCAAATGGGGATGAAGTAAGAGTAGCAAATGATTGTGGTGCATGGGAGCCAGATACTCATTATGATTATTATGATAGAGTAAGTGTAGAGGGTTACTTGTGGTTATGTATCAATCCTAATGGAGCAGATGACAAACCTAGTAGTTCTAGTACTAACTGGTTAGAACAGGTATCTAAAGGAGATAAAGGTGAAGTATCGTACTTCCATATCAAGTACTCACCCGTAGAAAATCCTACAGCTAGTCAAATGACTGAAACTCCTGATGTATACATTGGTACTTATGTAGACTTTAACTATGCAGATAGTAATAATCCTGCAGATTATACTTGGGCTAGATTCCAAGGTGTACAGGGTGAAAAAGGAGAGCAAGGTATACCAGGTATAGGTATAGACGGTAAGACTTATTATTTACATATAAAATATTCTAATGACGGTGGTCGTACATTTACAGGTAATAATGGTGAGGATCCTGGTGATTGGTTAGGCCTACTTACTGACTTAAATGTTAACGATAGTACTAATCCGGCTGACTATAAATGGAGTAAGACTAAGGGAGAACAAGGGGATTAGGGTATTCCTGGTTCTAATGGATCTGATGGTTTAATTATTCGTAGATCAGAATGGAAACCTAACAGAGAATATCGTAATGATCAAGACGTTCCTCAATCAGTATCTAAGATACGTTATTTAGACATTGTACTTGTAAGAGACTTTGGTGCAGCTACTGGTTATAAAGTATACAAATGTATATATACTGTCGCTCCACATATATCTAGTGATAGTAATGCTCCTGGTACTTCTGGTGGAGCTGCTTATTGGGAAGAATTTACTACTAATGTAGAAAGTATCTATACAGATTTAATTATCGCTAAAGATGCTAAATTAGACTTTGTAAGTGGTAATGCAGTCAGAGTAGGATATGAATCTGGTACTAATAACTTTACAGTAGTAGCTGGTATTACTGGAGCAGGAGGTAACAATGGATCTGCAATTAGAATATGGGCTGGTGCTACTGAGGAGAATAGAGGAGATGCTCCATTCAAAGTTACATAGGATGGTAAGTTATACGCTAGAGATGCGTACATTGAAGGTACTGTCTATGCTACAAGTGGATCTTTTACTGGTACTATTTACGCTACTGATGGCGAATTTAATGGTAATATTTCTAGTAATAAAGAAGGTACACGTATATTGATATCTTCTTAGGATAGAAATATAAGTATGATTAGAAACAATGCTACAGTATTTGAAGTAAAATCTGATTACACAGGTTCAGGAGCAAGATTAAATATCAATAGTAGCAGTAGTGCTACTACCCTATCTATGAATAATAGTAGTATTGTTATACAAGACGGAACAGATAATATAGCGAATAGAACATACATTGACGGCAACAGTATTGTACTTAGGGATAGCGCTTATAATAATTAGTTAAATTTAACAACTAGTAAAATTGTTTTTATGGACAGTAATTATAAGCGGTATGAAGGATACACTGGTGAGGTAAGAGCATTAAGGAGAGACGCTATTAATACTAAAGATATATATCTACGCTTTAGAGGTGGTATATTATATGAGGTTAGTTTATAATTTACATAAATAATTATGAAAATAAATTTTGCACAACTGGAAGTATATACAGATATTAAGAAAACTAACAAAGTCTGTATTGATGTTAGAGAACAAATAGGTGAAATGATATATGAAGTAGGTAGTGGTATTAAAGACCATGCTTTAGCATTCAAAATCTACAATTCAGATAATGAAGTAGAACTTACATCTGAAGAAGTAGAAGTACTGAATAAGTATGTAAGTCAATACTGCAAGCCTGCCTTTATCCAAGCTTTTCTCGAAGCAACTAAGGAAGTAGAAGAACTTAAAGACGACGAATCGAAATGATAGTAAAAGGAGTTAAAATAAGTGAACTCGAACTAAGAAACGAACTAACTGGAAAGGAGAATATCCCTTTCCAGGATTCGTTTTCTAATGGTAAACTAAATCTGGAAGGTGTAATAGATTACTTCCAGAAGGTTACCAATTAGAATATTAGTTTATAGAGTTTAGTAAATATTAAATAGTGTATACAGAGTGCCTCAGAATTAGAGTTCTATGCTTCTAATGTAGGTGATGTATACTTTAATACAGGAGACAAGAAGTTGTATATGTACCAAGAGGATGGAACATATACAATTAGTGATCCGTCTAAAACCCAGTTGTATGTATTTCTTACCCCTCTAGATAGTGAAAAGTCTGATGCTATATATAGATGGGATGAAAACAGCAAACAATTTATTGTGCCTTCGTATGTTGACGATGTAATAGAAGTATATGCTACTTATGATGTATCTCCTATTGGTCAATTAAACAACATTAGATTATACAAAGATGCTAAGCATACTCAAGCTGTAATAGGAGAAGTAGGTAAGATATATATAAATATTGAAGAAGGTCAGCCTGCATATTCGTTTAGATGGTCTGGGTCAATATGGGTTTCGGTAAATGATGGCGGTCCATTAATCATAGGTGAGATTACTGGTACTGCTTACGATGGTGGTAAGGGTAAACACAATAAAGATATTATAGATAGTCTACCTGATACGGTACTGTCTAATGTAAGTAGTACAGTTGAGAAGACAGGTACTACTAATAAGATAAATGTAAACAATAAGAAAAGAGGTAGTGATGAACTGTATGTAAATAATACAGATAGTTCTGTAACACTTGTTTCTTCTACTGATACTGAAGCAGGTCTTATGGCTGCTGCAGATAAGAAGTTGTTTGATTCAATGCCAAAGATGTGGCTAACTGAAAATACAACTATTACTACCGCAGCAGATAAAGTAACAGTAGTACAACCTATCTCTAGAGTAATAGATGGAGTTTATGTGGATTCTGGTAATCTATATAGAGACATCCCAGCCGCTACTACTACTACCGCAGGTGTGATGACAGCTGCAGATAAAGTAAGATTAGATACTGGCGTTGCTGAAGATATATAGGCTGAAAGAGAAGCTAGAGAAGCTGCAGATAGACAATTACAAAGTAATATCGATGCAGAAGCATCTACTCGTTCACAGGCTGATACTGCATTAGGTGGCAGAATAGATAAGGAGATTGCTGATAGAGGTGATGCTATAGATACAGTTACTGGTAAGATTAATACCGAGATAGCTGATAGAAAAGCAGCTATAACTGCAGAGGAAACCGCTCGTACTCAAGCTGATGAAGCATTACGTACTGACTTAAATGCAGAAGTTACTCGTGCTAAGAATGCAGAGAATAACATAACTGCTAATTATCAGTCAGCTGACTCTACTATTAATACTCGTATTTCTACAGAGATAGCAGATAGGAAGCAAGCAGATACTGAATTACAATCGGCTATATCTGCAGAGACTACTAGAGCTACTGGTAAAGAGGCAGAGTTATCTACCTCTATTTCTACTGAGACTACTGAAAGACAGAGAGGTGATCAAGACAACAACACTAGAATTACTGAAGTAAGTAATCAATTGAATGGATTTATAGCTACCAAAGGTCAACCTAATGGCTTTGCATCATTAGATAGTAAAGGTCTTATTCCTTCATCACAGTTGCCTGCGTACGTAGATGATGTAATAGAAGTAGCTACATTTGATGAGTTACCTGAAGTGGGAGAAGCTGGTAAGATATATGTTACATTAGATACTAATCTTACTTATAGATGGTCAGGTACTAGATACATAGAGATATCTCAATCATTAGCATTAGGTGAAACATCTAGTACAGCTTATGCTGGTGATAAAGGTAAATATCTCAAAGATGTATCTGACAGTTTACCTTCAGATATAATAACTAGTATTAATTACCTTCCTTCTACTAATTATGTTAACATAATGGGTAACAAGAAGACTAAGGGTGAAGACGGTATATATATTGATGCAGATTAGGCAATAGTAACTATTGGGGCTGCTTCCTCTACGTTTGCTGGAGTTATGACAATAGCTGATAAGGTTAAACTAGACGGTTTAAAGACTCAAGAAGGCATTACCTCTGATATCGATAGTGTTCAGAGTAACCTTACTACTCATATCACTAATAAGTAGAATCCACATTCAGTAACTAAGGCTCAAGTAGGATTAGGTAATGTAGATAATACTAGCGATGCTGATAAACCTGTTTCTACTGCAGTACAGGCTGAATTAGATAAGAAGACTAACTCTGCTATTACGGATATTGACTTTGCTGATAGTACTGCTGATGACGCTATAATGACTGTTGGTTTAGCTAATGGTATTATTACTAGTGAGAAGAATGTAACATTGCCGAAAGCTAGCTCAACGTCAGCTGGTATCATTACTAGTCAAGAAAGTATTAAACTTAATAAGATACTTACTAATGGTGATGGTACTAAATTCTTAGCAGATAATGGAACTTATATAACAGTAGAAACCGAAGTAAATACCGAAGCTGTAAAGACTACTAATGAGATACCTGTAGCTGGTGGCCCTTTAGCTAGTTTACTTAACAGTGCTGGTATTACTAGTATTAGTTCTGATACTAATCTGTAGGATTTATTTATGACATTGTTTACTAAGGAATTGTGGCCTGGTAGTCTTACATTTACAGAAGGTACATCTAAAGCTACTATTTCAGTTCCTTCATTCACATTGAGTTCTACTGGATTAGTAGAAGTAGGTACCCCTATTACTATTAGTGATACTACATTATCTGCAGCTGTAGCATCTAGTACTCCTAGAAAGTATTCTGGATTTACTTATGGTTATAGTGCTGCCAATGATAACAGTAAAGACTCAGATAATAATACTATTACTATAAATGGTTCTAATGTAAATCTGTTAGAAGAAAATTATACTATGACTAGATTAGTAAATGGAGAATCAGAAAGTGCTACTCCTAATACAGATCATTCTGCTGTTACTTTAGAAAGTAAAGTATTTAATGCAATTGAAGGAAGTAATACAGTGAAGGTAGATATTACAGGCCCAAAAGCAACTGCTACATTTGCATCTATGCCTATATATTACGCTTGTTCTAATCTTGGTAAGACTAGTGATGAACATAAGACTGTAGCTAAAGAGAATGCTACACTTAACAGTATTGTTCCTGGTAATACTAAGACTTTAACTGTTACAGGCGTATATCCTTACTTTACTAATAAGGACAATATTACTACATTTGCTAAATTACCATTATCTACTAGTAAGTTATTGGATATTACCTATGTAGCTGAAACAGCAGATAATAAACATGCTTTCAAATTACCTTCTAAATTCACAGTAAGTTCTATAACTCTGTTAAATACATTAAATGATAAGTACGAAGATTATAGTATAGATCGTTTCACAGTGACTACAGAGAATATAGAAGTACAAGGAAGTCAAGTAGAATATAAAACATATACACGTAATGATGGTATTAATGGATCTTCATCATTTAAAATTACATTTGCATAATTATGAGAAATAAAGGGACATTTAATTTTAGTGGTAACTTAGAAGTAAAGAAAGATGCACCACTTGAAGCAGGTAGTATAGTTCCTACCTATGCGGATCTAACCAAAGCTGAGACTTGGACTGATGAAGAAGGTAGTGTATGGGTATATAAAGGAAAGAATGTTACATGTGAGGATAGACCAGGTAAGCTGTATCAGCTTACCTCTACCGATTATACTAAAACAAGTAATTGGGTAGAGATTGGTGGTGGAGGTACTGGAGGCGGTATCGCAGAAGCTCCTGAAGATGGTAAGTTGTATGGTAGATAGAATGCAACTTGGTCTGAGATAAATGATCTTATATTATTACCATCAATGATTATTACTATTAGCTAGCATAGTTCTTCTGAAGAAATATTAGAAGTGTTTGGTGGACTTGAGTCATTTAAAGCATTGATGATTAAGATTGCTTCTAGTAACAAACCGCTAGCTATTGCTGATAGCAATTAGAGTTCGTCTACATCTGCTTTCGTTATATACCATACTTGTACTTATGTAGAAAGTACATCTAAAATAACTATAGAAGTCATGTATCAGTTAGGCACTGATATATACGATATGGTTATACGTTATGAAAATGAGACAGCTAGTGCTACAGTAAATTCATTTCTGTATCAAACTAATAAAGATCTTGAAGTATATTACTTTGAACCAGGTATATCACAGGGTAAGATAAGTCAAGAAGAATACACTGCATTGTAGAACGCCATTATTAAGAAGAAAGTCATTATGACTTACGTAGGTATGGCAGATCTATCTACTACTGGATCACGAATTCCCGTAGCCGCCTATACTATAGATAATGAGATTAGTCTCAACTTTGTAATAGATCAAGATTCTGCTTATCCTCTATGGGTATATATACACATTAATGGCTCTACTAGAGATATAACTGTTACTAAGAGAATAATGGGTTAGACCTCTAAAGCTATTAGTGGATTGGTTCCTATTGATGGTAATATTGAGATTACTGGTGCTTAGGCTATGGATTTTGTTAATAGTATGTTCGGAAGTTTTAATAATTACAAGAACGTAGTAATGGACATTATACAAAATCACTCTCAATATCATATAACTTTACCAGAAGATACACTTGGTACATATCTTCAATTAAGTAATGTAGTTGCATATCACGATAGCTCTTCTGCAAATATGTACTTATTAATGTTTACAATAAGCTTACCTGCAGAGAATTTTGCTGTAAATGTACATTCGTTTTATATAAATGTAGATAGTACTGGAGGATACGTTAAAGTTAATTCTCTAATAAAATCCAATAATCTCACTACCGCAACTAAAATATCTGCTACAGATTATGCAGCACTAGATCCTAAGGATGCTAGTACAATGTATGCAGTAACTAAATAAATATAATTATAAAATCTTATGAGTAAACTCAAAGTTGGTGCGCAAAACGCTAGTAAAGTGTATCTTGGAGGAAATAATATATTAGCTGATTTAACTGGTCTTAATTATAGTGTAGATAAAACACTGTTCCGTAATAATGCAAGTGGATATTGTTTTATAAATGTTTCGGATGAAGACAAAACTGTATACATATACGATGATAGCTTTTCTGAAACAATAGTTATACCAAAAAAATCAGTTAAAGTTTATGATGCTTAGAATAGTGATGGAAGTTCATCTATTACTCTTAAGGCTTACGTAGATATGACTATATCTATATTTTCTGTTGGACATGAAGGTGGAGATTTTGGAGAAACGATTTGTCGTTCAAATCAAGTGATCAATAAAAATTAGATTATAAATGCCGGCTCTTATAAAAATTGTGCCATCTATTACATAACAGCTTAAATATTGAACAATATGGAAGAAGCTAAATTAGGTTCACAGAACATAGGTAAAATATTCCTCGGCAGCTAGCAACTGGGGGGGGGTTAACGCTGTATAGGAATACAGTATAGGACATGGAAAATCACTCATAGTTAATACTGTACGTTAACACTAGTAGTGATGAAGTAACTCTCAAAATGGATGATGAAGATGCTCACTATACTGTTTTACCAAATGGAGTATCATTCATAACCCTCTATCAAGAAAAATGGTAGAATATGAGAGTTACAGAAGATGTTTGGGTATATGGATGTACAGATAGAGGTAATGTATAGCCCTTATCTTATTTAGCAGCGGGGTAGTATATTCCAATAGACTTAGCTGGTTATAATGGAATAATAGTACTAATTTCTGCACAATAATATAATTACAATTATACTTTTAAATAAAGATGAATCCGTACTTAGTTCATATGTCAGATAGAGAATTACTAGAGTAGATATATATGTTATTACTCTAGATTAATGTTAAAGTCAGTGAGATTGATAATGACTCTAAACAATTCGGTATGAACTTGGCTGCGGATTTATTAGGTAATATGATGGACGATTTATCTAATAATAATAGAAAACAACAAAAAGAATGAAACACTTTACAATTGAAGAGATGACCGAGTCTTCTACTGCAAAAGCAAAAGATATAGATAATACTCCTTCATAGGAGATCTTAGCTAAACTGTAGAAGCTAATAGAGGCTATTCTAGACCCTTTAAGGGAATGGTATGGTAAACCTATCAGAGTTAACTCAGGATATCGTTGTGAGGCCTTAAATAAAGCCGTAGGCAGTAAAGCTAATAACAGTTAGCACTTATATGGAGAAGCAGCTGATATTACTGCAGGCAGTAAAGAAGAGAATAAGAAGTTATTTGAGTATATTAAAGATAATCTTCCATTTGATCAGTTAATTAATGAATCTGATTTCTCTTGGATTCATGTATCATATAGAGAAGGGAGATTACGTAAACAAGTATTAACTTTATAATTAAAAATTATGATAAGACAAGAAAATATTAATTTTGTAGCATCTAAGTATGCTCCTAATCCAACTGAAGTAGCATATTGGATTGATTTATCTGCAGATAGTTCAGGTAATGTCATAAAGAGTAATACTAATGGCATGTGGATACCTATTAATAATAGTGACAATACTGATTAGACTGAATAGATTAATCAGATCAAGAGTAACCTTAATGCTGAGATTAGTAGAGCTACACAAGCTGAGTAGAACTTAGCAACTACATTAGCTACTAAAGCAGATAGTGAGGCAGTATACACTAAACAAGAAACTACAGATATTGTAAATGCTGCTAAGGTAACTGTAAATAATACTCTTACTTCTGACTCTATAGTAGAGGCTCTATCTGCAGCTCAAGGTAAACAGTTAATGAATTTAATTAATGCTTTGACTGATAGAGTAACAGCACTTGAAACACCTGAAGTTCCAACTGTATAAATTTAATTAATTATGACAACGTTAGCATAGAATGCAGATGCAGGTTTATTCGTAGGTAGTTCTTTGATTTCTAGTCAAGAAGGTCCTCAAGGTCCTTAGGGAGAACGTGGTACTGATGGGGCAAGTGCTTCTATTACAGATGTAACAGCTACTATAGATTCTAATGTAGGTACTCCAGCAGTTACTGTAACTATGGGGGGGACTGCACAAGCTAGAACGTTTACTTTTAACTTTAAGAATCTTAAAGGAGTACAAGGTGCACAAGGAATTCAAGGAGCTAAGGGAGATACTGGAAGTAAAGGTGATAAGGGTGATAGAGGTACAGATGGAGTATCTTGTACACATTCATGGAATGGTACTACTCTTACTGTTACATCTGCTTCAGGTACATCTTCTGCTAATTTAAAAGGAGATACCGGATCACAAGGTCCACAAGGGCCAAAAGGTGACAAAGGAGATTAGGGGCCACAAGGACCTGCAGGATCTACTAGCTATAATGCTGATACAGTAGATGGCTTTCATATAGTATCTTGTACTTAGGCACAATATGATACTTCATCTAAATCATCTAACACTCTTTATTTAATTGTAGGATAATATGAATGGAATAAAACAAGGCACTAATAGTGTTAATAAAGCTTACTTAGGTACTAACCTCATAATGGGGGGGGTGGGTGGAGTGAATGACTTTATAAATCATTCAGATCCTAATTCGTATAAACCATTTATACTTGTCAATAATAGTAGTTAGGAAGTAAAGATAGAGGTAAAAAATACTGCCGACACAATTATAGTAACAGTACCTTCCAAAGGATCTTATGTACATACTGAAGATGAAACTCAACCGTTATCATTTAGAAATGTAAGTGGAAGAGATATATACGGAGGTTTATGGTATACATATTATGATTAGGATGGTGTGTATTACATAGATTGGGATGTCGATATGTATGATGGAGATGAAATAGTATCTTTAGCAGAAGATCAGACTAATGCAATAGCATTTATATACATATATAATTATTAAAACAAACAAAATTGATTAAAATCGGGGGGGGGGTAAATAGATGGACACCGGCATATTTATAGGGGACAAAATAATTACCACATCGTGGGATAAGATATGGAATAAACCAACTACTCTAAGCGGTTATGGGATTACGGATGCGGTAACAATTGACACTGCTCAAGAGATATACGGGATTAAGGAATTTGCAAATACTGTATATATATCAACCGCATCCGATACTATGTTAGCTTTTAAATCATTAGATGATGAAAATTTTGCTATCATAGACGTTAGAAATAAGACGGGTAACTCACTGTCTAAATTTGGTTACTATGGTGACCGTTGGGCCATTGATAGTAATACCATTCTCCACACAGGCAACTACGCAGGCGAACTGGATAATCGCTACGTCAACAAGGCCGGGGATACGATGACGGGAAAATTGTTATTTAACGCAGATTCTGGCATTGACCTTACGTCTATTCCAAGAACCAAGTCTGCTATCAGTTTTAATAATGCAGGTTCCAATAGAATTGGAATTAACTTCACAGACGGAGACGGTAACCTAAGAATAGCTAGAACTGATATTAATCAAGACTGGGTAAGCGGAGACGTAAATATTATTTTAGGGTCTAATAATTATAAAGTTTGGCACGCCGGCAACGATGGTTCAGGTTCAGGGCTGGATGCGGATTTGTTGGACGGGTATCATGAATCTGATTTCGTAAGGAGCTGGTGGACAGATAGCCCCGGATATAATTGCAGCACCCACAACATTAGGCCGTTAATAAGTTTTACGTATAGTAATAGCGCTCCTTTTAATGGGGGATTTATAGATGTAAGTACAGATTGTTACGGATTTTATTTAGGAACCGGTTATTCATCAGACCAACCGCTATATTACTGTAGACATGGCCATCCGTTAAACGGCGGCATGGGATCGTGGCAACAGCTTGCAAGAGTTACGGACAATGTAGCGTCCGCCACTAAGCTGCAAACTCCTCGCACAATATTCAGCAAGCCTTTTGACGGTACAAACAATGTAACAGGAGGAGCTAAATTTAACGCTATCTGCATTGAGACAGATAACAACGGAAATGATAGCGAAAGAATTAGTGAGATAAATAATTATGGCAGCGAATTACACCTCCAATATAATACATCAAGAGGTATAACAATGTGTATGGGTGGCGGCAGCGTCGGCATAGGCACTACATCACCAAAATATACGCTTCATGTAGATGGAGTTATTTATGCAAAGGATGGTTTCAGGGAGACATCAGATATTCGTAAAAAGAAAGTATTAACTTCTCATACTGTGGATCTAGATGATATGGCTTATGCTGATCTATTTGATTATACCCTTATAGATGATGAAAAAGAAATAGTAAGAATAGGAACTAACGCTCATTACTGGCTGGATAAATTACCTCAAGTCGTTACTAAAGATAATGACGAATATCTATCTTTAAACTATGGAGTACTAGGAACTGTATGTGCTTTATCTGTATCTAAATATGTTAAGTAGTTAGAAGATAGAGTTACCTTATTAGAGAATAAAATAGCCTCATTATAGTAAGTAAGAAGCGCTATTAGATGTTACTAGCAACTATTCAATAATAGGAACATAATAATACCATGTACGTTATATAAATATAATCTCGAACAATTTTCAGAGTCCTTGCTGATTTTATCCCCTTTTCAAATCAACAAGGACTTTTTGGTTACACTTATCAGTTACTATCTATGAATTATTATCAGTTAGGAGAATACACAATGCCGATATTTAAGAACATGTTTAGCAGTGCAGAAAAGTTTCTTTCCGCTGCTATAGGTGGATTAATTTCACTATATTCACCAGTATATGTTCCTATAATGGCTCTAGCAGGTGTCATAGTAGTCAACACTATATATGAGTGTAAGGTAAATAAGAAGTTCAAAGATGACGAGTTTTTTGCTCGTTCTAAGAGATTAACGTCAAAGATATTCTACAAACTCAGAGATGCTATAGTAGCTATTTGTGGAGCATTTACTATTGAGAAGTTTATTGTAACTTCTATCGATTTACATGCTATCGAGTTTATAGCTGGTGCTATCGCTCTCGTTGAGTTCTTTTCTTTACTAGAACACTTAGGTAAGTTACATCCTAAATGGAAGATATGGAATATACTTAAGAGAGTAGTAAAGAAGAAAGGGGAACAGATTTTAGATGTCGAATTAGATGAAGAACTATCAGATGATACCAATAATAGTAAAGATAATTAATTGGTTCAGTAATAATATCAGAATAGTCGCAGTAGGTTTCGTTAGTTTACTTATTGCGACTATTTTGT
>OLPS01002182.1_pt1 | contig 18382 bp, 19 predicted proteins | sample 1673071 | NCBI WGS metagenome assembly OLPS01 (sample SAMEA3136752, study PRJEB25190) | human gut metagenome | reverse complement strand
CCTCGGCAGAGCTGAGGCAAAAAACGGATTACAAACGCCTGCTTCGCAGGCAAAAGCTACTTTTTCGACAAACTGACCACCTTTCCTGTCCGGAAAGGTGGTTTTGATTTATTCGCAGATCTGGCAGACCTGATTACTTCTTCTGCGGAACCGGCTGACCCTGCGGGAGCTGCGCCGGCTGCTGCGGCTTTGCAAGCTCCGTGCCAGTGCTGAGGGTCTTGCGGAGGATACGCAGCTCGTTCACGTCCTTGACCATCAGCTCCTCTACGCGGGAGAGCATTTTGTCAGTGTAATCCTGCGTGGAGCTTCTGATAAGGTTGGAGCGCTGCTGTGCCGCGCTGATCTCCTCGGTGGCGCGGCGGCGCGCTTCCTGGAGTATGGAGTTCTGGTCGATAAGCTCGCGGCGCTGCTGCTCAGCCTTGCTGATTATCGCCTCGGCCTCCTTCTTAGCGTCGCTGATTATGCGGTTCTTATCCGCGACGATGTTCTGCGCCTGCTGTATCTCACGTGGCAGGACAAGGCGCATTTCAGTCGCTATCTCGTCTATCTCGGTGCAGTCCACAAGGCTCTTCTTGCCGATGGGGAACGGAGCCGCCTTCTTAACTACCTCTTCAAGGGCTGCGATAAGGTCTAAAAGATTGTATTCCATTATATTCAGTTCCTTTCAGTAGAATTTGACTTTTCGTGATATTTCGTTCTTGCAAGCTCCCTTGCAGCGTCGAAGTCCTGCGTCAGCCGGCTGCGTATCTGCTCGTGGATACACGCCGGAACATACTTGCTCAGATCTCCGTTGAACATCGCCACCTGCTTTACCATGCTCGACGAAACGAACGTAGTCTTGAGACTGGCGGGTATAAACACCGTTTCCGCGCGGGGGTTCAGATCCTTGTTAGTGTGCGCCATCTGGAATTCATACTCAAAATCCGTGGTAGCGCGCAGACCCTTCACGATAACATCGACGTCGCTGCGCTGATTGAAAAAATCCGCAAGCAGCCCGTCGAAGCTCGCTATCTCGACATTCGGGATATCCTTAGTGGTTTCTTTAAGAAACTCGCAGCGCTCCTTCATGCTGAAGCTGTAGGTCTTGAGCGGATTTATCAGCACCACGACGACCAGCTTGTCGAACATCTTGGAAGCACGCTGGATTATATCGAGATGTCCGTTAGTCACCGGGTCGAAGCTGCCTGGGTATATCGCTGTTTTCATGCTTCCGGCTCCTTTCCGGAGTCCTCGTCATCGGTCTGCTTCGGGCGGTAGATAGTCACCGACGTGCGGGAATGCCGCAGCACCTTTACTATCTCATATCTCCCGATATCATGCGGGAGCACGCATTCCTTCTCGTGCTCGCAGATTATAACTCCGTTCTCCGACACCTTTTCAACAAGGTGCGGAAGCGCCTTCTGAATTATCTTGTAGTTGTAGGGCGGATCGAGTATCGCTATGTCGAACACCGCCCGGGTGCTTTTCAGGAACGCCGAAAACGGCATGTTCACTACCCGCGCGTTCGCCTCCAGCCCGGTGGACTTCAGATTCTCGCGAACCGCCTTGATGGAAACCGCCGCGCTGTCGATAAAGTACGCTTCCTTCGCGCCGCGGCTGAGCGCCTCTATTCCAAGCTGCCCGCTTCCTGCGAACAGGTCGAGCACTGTTCTTCCCTCTATCTCAAATTGAATAGCGCTGAAAATAGCTTCCTTCACTCCGTCGGTGGTGGGTCTGACTACCTCGGTGCCCTCAACGGTGACAAGCTTACGTCCACGCGCTGTTCCGGTAATTACTCTCATATGTCACTCCTGTATGTCTTTTTCGCTCAGAAACGCTCCTGAATGAACCTATACAGCTCCTGAGCCTTTTCCTCGCCTATCTTAGCCGCCGCGCGGAGTTCCTCCGGCGTGGCATTTTTCATATCCTGCTTTGTCTTGAACGCCTTCATCAGCGCCTGCGCCTTAGCCTGCCCTATTCCGGGAACCTCGGTCAGCTCAAGCTCGTAGGTCTTTTGCTTATGCTTCACACGCTGGAAGTTGATGGAGTAGCGGTGCACCTCGTCCTGTATATTTGTGAGCAGCTTGAAAAGCGGCTTGTTTGCGCTTATCTGTATCTCCCCGCCCTCTTTTGCGATGGCGCGGGTGCGGTGCTTGCTGTCCTTGACAAGCCCGAAAAGCGGAACGTTTATCCCCATTTCGCCGAAAACCTGCGATACCGCCGCGACATGTCCCTGACCGCCGTCCAACAGTATCAGATCCGGCAGCGGAGCGAAATTCTCGTCGCCGTCCAGGTAGCGCTGCATGCGGCGCCGGAGCACTTCCTGCATGCTGGCGTAGTCGTTTATTCCAACCACGTCCTTGATGTTGAACCTGCGGTAGCCCGGCTTGAAAGGTCTGCCGTTGCGGTAGACTATCATGCCGCCGACACGCCCGGTCTCGCCGAAGTTCGACATATCATAGCTTTCGATGATGAGCGGTATCTTCTCAAGATTGAGAAGGTCGCGGAGATCCTCAAGCGCGTTTATTTCCTTTGCAGTTCTTCCGACCCTCAGTGCGAGGTACTCGCTGGCGTTGTTCTTCGCGAGCACTATCTGCGACAGTCCGTTTCCGCGCTGCGGAACCACGAATTTGACAGCGTGCCCCGCCTTTTCCCGCAGCAGCTGAGTCACAAGCTCCATATCGTCGAATTCCTCGTCGATGTAGATCTCCTTCGGGATATCGTCGCGGTCGGGATAGTAGCTCAGCAGGAAATCCCGCCGCATCTCACCGGGGTCGTACTCGTCGCCGATGAAGAAATTTTCCTTGTCGACCAGCCTTCCGCCGCGGTACTTCACCGCCGCGATACTCGCAAGGCTGACGTTCTGCGCAAGCGCAACTATGTCGTAATCCTCGGTTTTATAGTCGAATATCTTCTGTGAATTTTTGAGCCTTGCTATCGCCTGGATACGGTCGCGGAGCTTCGCCGCCTTCTCGAATTCCAGGTTTTCTGCGGCTTCGTTCATTTCCTCCGTGAGCTGATCAACTGATTTCTGACTGCCTGTTTTAAGGTACTCGAGAGCCTCATCGATTATCTTCTTGTACTCCTCTGAGGATATCTTGCCACGGCAAACGCCCATGCATTTCTTGATATGCATGTTAAGGCAGGGACGCTCCTTGCCGATATCCATGGGGAACCTGCGGCTACAGGTAGGCAGCATGAAAATGGTGTTGACCTCCTCCACCGCCTGCTTAACTGTGAAGCCGCTTGTGAACGGCCCGAGGTAATCCGCGTTCGGGTCGTTGGTGTTCAGCGCGTAGGATATCCGAGGGTAGGCTCCTTTGCTTATCTTGATATAGTTGTAGCCCTTGTCATCCTTGAGCAGTATGTTATATTTCGGCTTGTGGAGCTTTATAAGGCTGCATTCCAGCACCAGTGCGTCAAGCTCGCTCGGGCAGACGATAAAGTCGAAATCCGCGATATTGTCGATAAGCTTCAGGGTCTTGGCGTTGTGGTTGGAATCGTGCCGGAAGTAGGAGGTCACGCGGTTTTTGAGCGCCTTCGCCTTTCCGACGTAGATTATCTTCCCGGTCTTATCTTTCATGAGATACACGCCGGGGCTGAGGGACAGGCGGTTCGCCTTGTCGCGCAGATAGTCGATATTCGGATTCAACACTAAAGCCCCCCAGATGATTATACACATTTTATTGTACCATTTTTTTTGCTGAAATACAAGAGCCTGAGTATATTTTTTTGAGAAAGACCGCAAATTTTGCAAAAGAAATGTTCCCGGCGGATAAGCTGTGAAAAATCGGGCATAATCATACCAGCCTCAGATTTACACGACACAGGAGGGATAATATGTCACTTTACGGAAAAATGGCTGGAGGGCTGATAGCTCTTACCCTTGTGGGAGGCAGCGCGGCATATGTTGCTTCGGCTGCCGGGAGCGTCCTGGAAGCCGCCGAGCAGACCGCGGCGCAGCTTTCCTGCTATGTGCTCAGGGAATACAACGGAAGCGTAGCGCTTTTCTCGGACGACGGCACAGAGCCTATCGCGCAGTACTCCCCCCCGATAGCCGACGTAAACCCCGCAGACGCTGCCCTGCTCAAAGAGGGTATCCGCCTGAGAGGTCTTACGGAGGTCAGCAGGCTTCTTGAGGATCTGGATATTGAATAAAAAGCCGGCTAGCCTGAAGATTCAACCAAGCAATTCGCAGCAATTTGAAATTCCGCGCGAAGCGCGCACCATAATTCCGCATTCTTAATTCTGAATTCCGAATTAAAAAAGTCCCCCGCTCCTAATAAAGCGGGGGATCAGTTATTCTCTGTGAGCGCTTAGCGAAAAGCTTTATACAGCCTTGTTTACAGCGGAAACAGCCTTGTCAACGGAAGTCTTATAGGAGCTGAACTCAGACTTGAAGCCGGACAGGTCATTGTAAGCCGCGTCGATGAATACGCCGAGCATACCGTCAAGGTCGGAAGCCGCCTTTGTAAGCGAGGACTTCGCGGAGGAATACTCCGCCGGAGCGCCGGACATCATCTCGTCGTAGTTGGAAACTACCTGTGCATAGCCGGCAGCCTTCATAATGGCGGAGGTCTTATCGTTGTAGATAACGCCCATTACATCCGACTCATACTTGCTGCTCTTGAGGTCAGCAACGGAGTTCTTTACAGTGTTGAACTGAGAAGCCGCGTTGGAAGCCGCAGAAGCCGCATTGGACAGCATATCCGCATACTGGCGTGACTTATCGGAGCTGGTCTGGTTTCCGGTCTGGAGACTCTTGAAGCTGAGACCGCTCTTTGCCGCAGAGTTGAAGCTGCTGAGCTTGGAATCCGCAGTGGAAATATACTTGCTGCCGGAATCGCTGGTGCCGGTCACATAGGTGTAGTAATCGGTATACAGGTCGTACAGCTTCTGGAGCGAGGAGTACGCGCTGGAAAGCTCGCTGCTGGAGGGCTTGGCGTTCTTCACCAGGCTGGAGACATTGCTCTTGCCGCCGGAAAGCACGCTGGTCATTCCGGAGGTGAACTTTGTCTTTGTAAATCCTGCGTCGATTGCATAGCTGGTAGCCTGAGAATAGAGGTGCAGCTTTCCGACCTCGGCGGAAACAGCCTCGAACGCGTCAAGTATCTTTTCGCGCTGTTTATCCTCGTTGGTAACAGTCGCGGAAGGCTTTGTGGAGACAACCGCCGGTTCCCTGACAGTGACAGCGGGCTTCGGAGTGGTGGTAACAGCCGGACTTGCAGCAACTGAATTCGGTCTGGTTGTAACTGGCGTATTAGGTCTGGTTGTGACAGACGTATTAGGTCTGGTGGTTACAGCAGGAGTTGCTGCCGGTGATGAAGAAGTGTCAGAGGGTCTGCTGCTTTCAGCATCGGAAACTTCCGCAGTCGCGGGCTTGGCTGCTTCCTCAGTAGCCGCAGGCTCCGGCTGGCTCTCGTTCGTAACTATAGGGTTGACTTCCTCAGGAACGCTCGATACATCGGATACGTCAGAAACGTCTGGTACATCAGGCACATTTGCCTCTGCGTTTTCGTCCGCTTCAACGGGCGTATCAGGCACTGTGGAAGCCGTGGTAGGAGTTGCAGGCTGGCTCACCAGATCCTCAGACTTATTGGCTGTGGAGGTCGCAACTATCAGCGCGATAACTCCGACGACAACCACAGCGGCTCCGATGACCGTCGGTATCGGGAATATGCCGAACAGCTTAGTCGGCTGCTTCTGGCTCTTTGCCGCTGAACCGGAAACATTCTTCTTGAGCGGCTTGATGTTCCATTTATTCGGAGAGCCGCAGTTCTTGCAGACGGCTTCCTTCTCGTACATATCCTGACCGCAGTTGCGGCAGTAAACAAGCTTGCCGAGATCAGCTCCGTCATTCTCAGAGCTTTCAGCTGCAGGAGCAGGCTCCGGTTCAGGGCGGCGGGGCTGTGTGAATTCTGGTTCAGTGTATGCAGGTGCTTCCGGCTCAGTGTACGCGGGTGCTTCCGGCTCGGCGTACGCAGGTGCTTCCGGCTCGGTGTACGCGGGGGCTTCCGGCTCGGTGTACGCAGGTGCTTCCGGCTCGGTGTACGCGGGGGCTTCCGGTTCGGCGTACGCAGGTGCTTCCGGTTCGGTGTATGCAGGTGCTTCCGGCTCAGCGACCGCCGTGGGAGCGGGTGCGGTTATGTCAATATTGATATCATCGTAATTCTGCTCGAGCTGCATCGGCTCGTCAGGCTCTGTCATTTCACCGCCGTTTATTACCGGCAGACCGCTCTCTGAAAGGAACTGGGTCTCAGGCATTCCGGCTTCCATGCTGAAATCTTCGACGCGGCGGGATAAGGTGCCAAGATCCGGCTTCTGCGGAACGGGCTCAGGCTGGGGTTCAGGCTCGGGAGCAGGCGCGCTTATTGCAGGCATATCGCTTGAGGTCGCGTTTAGATTGGCAAACTGCTGGTTGAGCGCTTCGATCTCACTGTTGAGATCTCCGCCGCCTAAACCGCCGATACCGCCAAGACCTCCGCCGAGGCCTCCCATATCATCAGAGCCGGCGCTCACATCGTAGCTGATATCTCCGCCCAAGCCGCTGTTATTGACGAAATTGTCTATTCTGGCGAGGTCGCTGTCGGAAATTCCGCCGAACTCGCCGCCGAGCGGGTCGGTGTTGACCAGCGGAACCCCTGAGGAACCATTCGCGTTCAGCTTCATGCCACACTTTTCGCAGTGGTCGGTGGACTTCTGCATTCTCATGCCGCAGGTCGGGCAGAAAACAAGAGTACCCTCCTCGTTACCGATTGGCTGGATACCCGGCATTTCCCCACTGGGCTGTTCACTAGCAGACTGCTCGGTTGCCTGAGCATCTTCGTTCTCTTCCTCTTCTTCCACTTCCGGCGGAACAGGCGTGCCGCACTCCATGCAGAATTGATAGCCGCGGATCAGTTTCTTGCCGCAGTTTTCACAATACATTATGTAATCCTCCCAAATGGATCGTAATACTCTCTGTAATCAAATCTGACGCAGACTTTGATGATAGAAATATCCAAATTAAGTATACTATACTGCCTAAAAAAAGTCAACTTACAAAATGCAAGATTGTTAAAATGAAATAATACGAACCCGGGGTTTTTGTGCATAATCATACCAAAAAATAACACCCTGCCGGACATAACCGGCAGGGCATTAAAAGCGTGTTAAAATGTAGTATCAGAGTATCGTTGAAAAATACAGACCGGCGAAAATCCCGGCTGCCGCCGCCATAACTCCGGTAACGGCGAGACATATCGCGATATGCGCGGCTGTGAAATAGCGGCGCTCCTTTTCGGGCTTCTGCGCGGAAGCCACCGGGACTTCATTATTAAATGACAGCAGATTTGCAGCACTGTCCGGAGCCGCCTGAACATTCAAAGCGCCGCTGGCAGAGGTCTGTGCGGCTGTGTGCTCCGCGCTGCTCTGCGGGATCACTCCAGGCGTGGGGACGCTGTACGCGGGCTGTTCGGTCAGCTCGGGTTTTACCTCCCCGGCTGACTGCGCCGCCTGGGAATTCACGGCAGATACAACAGGCGCAGCAGAAACCGTCTGAAGCTCCTGATGTGTCGCCGGAGCCTCCACAGGAGCAGAAGCCGCCGGAGCGGCGCTCAGGCTCTGCGTGGATACCGAACCGAAACCCGCGCCGCACCATGTGCAGAACAGGCTGTTATCATCATTTTTCTTGCCGCATTTTGGACAGAACATATGTATACTTCCTTTCATGAATCAGTCATTCGTGACCAGCAGACCTCCGCCGTTGCGGACGTAATCGAACAGGTACTGCTGCGCGATGCCCTCTATGCCGAGGGTGCATTCCGGCAGACCTCCGGGGTAGAACTGCGCCATTAGCCGCTTTACCCACACGTCCTTCGGGAAGGCGTCAAGCTTATGGAACGCGAACAGCAGCACGCAGTCCGCGACCTTATCGCCTACTCCGACTATAGTCTTGAGCTGCTCCCGCGCCTCCGCGAGCGGCAGCCTGTCGATTTCCGCGAAATCAACAGCACCGGAGTTCACCTTCTCCACCGCGTCGCATATGTAGCGCGCGCGGAATCCCGCCCGAAGCGGCGCGAGATCCTCCGGAGCTATCCCGGAAAGCTGCCGAGCCGTCGGGAATGCGTATCCCCCGCCCGCCGGAGTTCCGAAGCTCTCGCACAGCCGCCCGATTATCCCGGAGATTCGCGGAATATTGTTGTTCTGGCTGATAATAAAGCTGATGAGCGTTTCGAACGGCTCCTGCCGCAGAATGCGTATACCCGGCGAGAATTCGCAGGCTTTTTTCAGCGTTTCGTCCGCTGAAAGCGTTTCGATGTACGCGGAATAATCCGTGCCCAGGTCGAAATAGTTTTTCCAGAACGGGATATCCTGCTCGGATACGCCGTGCAGGGTGACTTCATCGCCGGACTGCGTTACAGTAAGGCTTCTGCCGCCGGCAATGCCGGAAAACGCGCCGTTTTCGTCCTCGCTCCAGCGAAAGCACTGACCGCACAGGAACGTCCGGCGGATATCAAAATTTTTATTTTGTATGGTGTAATTCATAGAAATTTTCGTAAACCCCTTGATTATTTGTCTTAATTATAATACAATAGGAGTATAATTTCAAGAGTATCCGCTGTATTTTCAGCGACTTTTCACCTTATTCACGCAAAAGGAAAGGACTTACAATGAGAGAAAGTATTCTGACGATACCGATAAACGAAGTGTTCGAGCCGCGGGAGGGCTGCCCCATCTGCGCCATGCGTAACACTGTCGAGCAGCATATCAGCGAGTACATAATGGGCGCCGCGATGATGGAGCCGGACGTCCGCATGGAAACTAACCGGCTTGGGTTCTGCCATACGCACTTCAACAGCCTGCTCAAGCAGAACAACCGCCTGTCGCTGGGGCTTATGCTCAACACTTACCTAGGTACACTCCGCGGAGAGATATTCGAGAATAAAAGCATATTCTTCACAAAGGGAGCAAAGGCAAAGAAGTGCAGCGAAATAGAGAACACCTGCTTCGTGTGCAGCAAGGTAGACTGGGGCGTTGAACACATGCTGGAAACGGTATTCACGATGTTCCGCGAGGACGCGAAGTTCCGCAATCTGTACTCCACGCAAAAATACATCTGCATACCGCACTACAATCTGATAATGTCGCATGTTCCCTCCAAGCTGCCGAAAGCAGACCAGAAGGAATTCATCGCCGCCACCGACAAGCTTGTGGAAAACTACATCAAGGAGCTTAACAGCGACGTAAACGAGTTCTGCAACAGCTTCGACTACCGCAACGCCGGAAAGCTCCACAGCGAGGACATGGAGCACGTCAGAAGCTCCATCGAGCGCGCGATAGAATTCATAACCTCAAGGAAACCAGACGTTAAATAAAATCCGGAATCAAGCTGTTCTGCTTTGTGGGACGGATTTAAAATAACCGCCGAAGGCGGCACCGAAATTCCGAATTCATAATTCCGAATTAAATAAGTGGGTGTTTAAATGGATATTTTAGCAATAGAAAGCAGCTGCGACGAGACCGCAGCCGCAGTAATACGCGATGGCAGGGAGATAATCTCCTCAGTCGTGGCAACGCAGATAGAGGAGCACAAGCTGTACGGCGGCGTAGTCCCCGAGATAGCCAGCCGCCGCCACTGCGAGAGCATAGTCGCGGTAGTTGACGAGGCGCTCCAGAAGGCGGGCATGAAAGCGCAGGACGTCGACGCGATAGCCGTAAGCTACGCACCGGGGCTTATCGGCGCGCTGCTGGTAGGCGTCAACTTTGCGAAGGGGCTTGCGCTGTCGCTGGATAAGCCGCTTATCCCGGTTCACCACATTCGCGGTCACATCGCGGCGAATTACCTGGCTCACCCGGAGCTTGAGCCTCCGTACCTCTGCCTGGTGGCCTCCGGGTCTCACAGCCATATCGTCAAGGTCAACGACTGGACGGAGTTCGAAACGATAGGTCAGACCGTCGACGACGCCGCAGGCGAAGCCTTCGACAAGGCGGCGCGCGCTATGGGCTATCCCTACCCAGGCGGAGTCCACATCGACAAGGCGGCGCAGACCGGCGACCGTAAGAAATACCAGCTTCCGCACCCGCACACTGCAAATCCGTACGATTTCAGCTTCTCAGGGCTGAAAACCGCGGTCATAAATCTCATACACAACGCCAGGCAGAAGGGCGAGGAGATCGACGTCAACAGCCTTGCAGCGTGCTTCCAGTATACCGTTGCGGATATTCTCACGCAGAAGTTCATCGCGGCGGCGAAGGAGGGCGGCTACAAGACGCTGGCTCTCGCAGGCGGAGTTGCGGCGAATTCCGGGCTGCGGAGCATGCTCCAGCAGCGCGCGGACTACAACCACATGAAGGTATACTACCCGCCGCTGACCCTGTGCGGCGACAACGCGGCAATGATAGGCTGTCAGGCGTATTATGAGTACAAGGCGGGTCACATCGCCGGTTCTGACCTCAACGCCGTTGCGACCATGCGCCTCGACCGCATAACATGGTAATTCAGTAGAAGGACGCGTCAGCATGAAAAACATAATTTTAATAGGAATGCCCGGCTGCGGCAAATCCACCATCGGAGTGCTGCTTGCAAAGGCAATGGGCTTCCGGTTCATAGACACTGATATCACTATCCAGAACCGCACGGGAATGCTCCTTCAGCAGATAATCGACCAGAATGGGCTCGACTGGTTCTGCATCGAGGAGGAGCGGGCAATAATGTCCGTTGAGGAAAGCGGCGGCTGCGTTATCGCCACCGGCGGAAGCGCGGTGTATTCCCGCAGCGCGATGATGTACCTGAAGGAACACGGCTACGTATACTATCTCGCCCTTCCGGTGGAGCAGGTCGAAAAGCGTCTGCACAACATAAAGACCCGCGGAATAGCAATGCGCCCCGGCGATTCCATCGAGGACGTTTTCCGCAGGCGCCGCGCGCTTTACGAGGAGTACGCTGACATCACCGTTGACTGCGCCGGCAAATCCATCGAGGAAATTGTTGAGGAGATAGTCGGCGAGCATTCCCTTATTGCGGGAAAGTGACCGTTTTGCTTTGACGAAAGGAGCGGAAATGGAGGAAAACACGATAGGGATAATTCCCGGGGACATGTCGAAAATGCCCGGATTCAAAAGAGTCTGCATGAAGCTTGGCGCGATGATGATAATTATTTTCATATCCCGGGGGCTGGAAACCGTGCTGCTGTCGGCGGCGGTGAATCTCGGAATGTTCGACGGAATGGATCCGAATATGTCGTATCTGCTTCAGACCGTGGTGAGCTTCCTGTTTCTGTACATCATTCCCATTGTCTGCGCGGCTGCGCTTCTGAAGCCTTCTGGAATGTGCGCGAAGGTCTACAGGAAGCCGCAGTTCTTTGGCAGCGCCATGGGAATGTTCCCCGCGTTCTACGGGCTGTCGCTGTTTGTGAATCTACTGACCATGCTGGTTTCAAAGCTGTTCGAAAACACCGATCTGTACAAATCTTTCAACACGGTGAACGACCTTGCGCCGGACAATCTGTTCTGCGCCGGGGTTCTGCTGTTTCAGCTCGTGATAATCGCACCGCTGTTTGAGGAATTCTGGTTCCGGGGAATCGTCCTGGAGTCGCTCAGACCCTACGGAAACGGTTTCGCGATATTCGTTTCCGGAATATTGTTCGGCATGACCCACGCGAATTTCAGCCAGTTCTTCTATGCTACTGTTCTCGGAATATGCCTCGGATATATCGCGGTTTCCACAAATTCCATCGTGACGACCACGATAATGCACGCGATGTTCAACGGGATTTCCGGGCTGCTGCTTCTGTTCATCACATTTGACGACGTAGGAGACTACCTCCTTGCAAAAGAACGCGGCATGGAAGGCGTACAGACCCCTGCAGTTGTATGCTACCTGATATTCTGCTTCTTCGTGATAATGCTCATGATAATCGGAGTTCTGATGGCTATTGTGAAGCTGCGGAAGATAAAGCGCTACAAAGTCCCGAAGATGTGGGACGTCCCGGCTTCAAAGCGCTGGGGAGTATTTTTCACCCGCGCGACCGTTATAATCGCGCTCGTGCTCGCCGCGGATACGTTTACGTTCCAGTTTGCGGCGCGCGGAGTGCTGAAGCTCATGAATCTGGTCACAGGACAATAATTTCACGCCCCGGAGCCGTCTCCGGGGTTTTTTGTGAGATATCACCAAACAAATTTTCTTTGGTTATCAAAAACATACAATTTTCTTAAAATTGAGAGTTACGTATTGACAGAATCAAAATCACATGATACAATTAAAGAAAAGCAATAATTGTCAACGGAGGTGTTCATATGAAAAAAACAAGAACCTATATTTTTGACGCACTTGTAAACCTGATCGCACAATCGGTGCTGTTCTTTATAGGAATGTTCGTGTGGATCAATCCGGTATACGAAGTTATATGGGCGCTTGCCGCCGCCGGATTTGCGGCGTTCCTGGCATTCATGGAGCGCGGCGCTGAGAAACGGAGCGGCGCGGATTTCCGGCACTATCTTATGTTTTCGGTGCTGCCGGTGAATATTATCGCGCTGATAGTCGCGGCAGTCCGCGGCGCTGCGGAGTACAAAACATGGAGCTCGGGAACGCTTATCTACGTTTATAATCCGTTATACCCTATAGGCATCGCGGTCGGAACCATCTGGATAACGTTAGCGTTCATCGCCATAAACCGCCTTACCCGCAGGGAGGCTTAGAGCATGTCTCAATTCGGTGTTTGTGCATTCGACTGGTTGATCTGACAACATATGCTTTTTCGCCGTCAGGCTATTATGGTCTATTCCGAATTCCGGAGCAGTCATCCGCAGTATATGGCGAACACGCAACAAGATGTTGTTAATATTTCGTCAATCTTCGCATATGATGTGTCGGGAGCTTTGCTCCCGATTTTTTGTGCAAAAGGGAGAGAAGTTTTCCACATTTTCAACGGTGAAAATAGTTGAAAGTACGGTTAAAACTGTTGAATGGTTGATTATTTCGACAGATTTTTCAACAGAAACGTTAAAAAACAGGCTTATCCCGCATGAAAACTAGTCCGGCAAAGTTGAAAACTATGTTAAAACCGTGGAAAACTTATTCTGGAAATTCCCTTGATTTTACCGCGCCATGTCATGAAAAAATCGCGGAAATATGGAGAAAATCCGCGTTTACCCCTTGACAAAGCCGCATCCACATGATATAATATTAACGTTGCTGTAAAGCGTTTTTACCTGACACCTGAATGAAAGTGAGCAATTAAACACCGATGGAACGCAGCCTTGATTTTGTGATACTGCTTGATATCTACGGCGAGCTGCTGGCGAATTCCCAGCGCGAAGCCCTGGATATGCGGTATAACGCAGACCTCTCCCTGGCGGAGATTGCCGAAGAAATGGGCGGAGTTACAAGGCAGAGCGTGGTTTCCGCGATAAAAAAGGGCGAGCAGCGCCTGGAAGAACTGGAGCAGAAGCTTGGCTTCGCGGCAAGGCTCAGAACTCTTTCGGTGGAGCTGGACCAGGCGTCAGAACTTGTTTCATTAATGAAGCAGGAAAACAGCGACCAGCGCCTTGAAAGGCTCGGCGGGATACTATCAGATATCCGGCGCGGCCTGTGAGGCATTCCCAAAAGAACGACTTCCGAATTATAAAGGGGTGAGTACATGGCTTTTGAAGGACTTTCCGGCAAGCTGAACAATGTTTTCGGCAAGCTCAAGGGACGCGGCAAGCTCAACGAAAAGGATATCAAGGACGCTATGCGTGAGGTTCGCATGGCGCTGCTGGACGCGGACGTAAACTACAAGGTCGCTAAGGACTTCGTGGCGAAAGTCAGCGAGAAGGCGGTCGGCGAGAAGGTCATGGACAGCCTTACTCCTGCGCAGCAGGTCATCGACATAGTTCACCGTGAGCTTATCGAGCTGATGGGCAACACCACAGCGAAGCTCAACTTCCCTTCAAAGCCGCCGTGCGTTATCATGATGTGCGGTTTACAGGGCGCCGGTAAAACCACCCACTGCGCAAAGCTCGCAAAGCACCTCATCGCGCAGAATCACCGCCCGCTGCTGGTAGCATGCGATATCTACCGACCCGCGGCTATCGACCAGTTGAAAATAGTTGGCGAAAAGGCAGGCGCGCACGTGTTCGAAATGGGTCAGACCGACCCGGTGAAGATCGCTAAGGAAGGTATCAGGTACGCAAAGGACAACGGCTTCGACATTGTTCTGCTGGATACCGCCGGACGTCTCCACATCGACGAAACGCTGATGGACGAGCTACGCAACATAAAGCGCGAGACAAATCCGAGCGAGATACTCCTCGTTGTCGACTCCATGACCGGTCAGGACGCGGTGAACGTCGCACAGAGCTTCAATGAAGCACTCGACATCACGGGCGTTATCCTCACCAAGCTGGACGGCGACACCAGAGGCGGTGCCGCTCTGACAGTCCTGGCGATAACCGGCAAGCCGATAAAATTCGCGGGCATAGGCGAAAAGCTCGACGATATCGAGCCGTTCCACCCGGACAGAATGGCGAGCCGAATCCTCGGCATGGGCGATGTGCTGACCCTCATCGACAAGGCGAAGAACACCATTGATGAGAAGGCAGCCGCCAAGACCATGCAGAAGATGCAGGAAAACAAATTCGACCTGAACGACCTGTACGCACAGTTCGAACAGATAGAGAAGATGGGAAGCATTCACTCCCTGCTGAAGATGATCCCCGGAGTTGCCGGAAAGGTAAAGGAAGAGGACATCGACGAGAAGAAGATGCCCCGCACAAAAGCGATAATCTCCTCTATGACGCCGAAGGAGCGCGAAAAGCCCTCCATCATCGACGCAAAGCGCAAACGCCGTATCGCAGCGGGCAGCGGCACAAGGGTCGAGGACGTCAACCAGCTTCTCAGACAGTTCGAGCAGATGCAGAAAATGATGAAGCAGATGGGTCTTGCAGGCAAGGGTAAGGGCAAGAAAATGCGCATTCCCATGAACATGATGAAGCAGATGGGCAACATGGGCGGCCCCGGCGGATTCCCAATGTAAGTAAACAGCGGCTTTGCCGTTGAAATAAAACGATATTGCCCAAAAAGGGCGGAGCTGATATGATTTCACTGCGCTTAACGCGCATGATGAATATATCAATGCTGAAAGGAGAAAATAAAATGGCAGTTAAGATCAGACTCAGAAGAATGGGCGCAAAGAAGGCTCCCTTCTACCGTGTAGTTGTAGCTGATTCCCGTTACCCCAGAGATGGCCGTTTCATTGAGGAGATCGGCACTTATGATCCCACCAAGGAGCCGGCTCTCGTAAACATCGACACAGCTAAGGCTGACGAGTGGATCAAGAAGGGCGCACAGCCCACTGATACTGTTAAGAGACTTCTCAAGAAGTAATCACGGCAGTAACGCGGGCGTCGCAGCCCGTTAAGAACGTACCGGGGATTTCCCCTTTATCCCACAGGAGGGACTATATATGAAAGAGCTTCTGGTAACTATCGCCTCTGCGCTTGTAGAGGACAAATCGGCAGTCCAGGTAACTGTTGACGAGCCGGACGCCGAGGGCGTTGTCGTTTACCACCTCCATGTTGCACAGGAGGATATGGGCAGAGTCATCGGCAAGCAGGGCAGGATCGCTAAGGCTATCCGCACTGTAATGCGCGCGGGCGCTGTCAGAGCAGACGAAAAGATCTCCGTAGAGATCGACTGATACAAAAGGACGGAACAGAAATGTTCCGTATGAAACCGTCGAAAAAGTCCCGATGGGACTTTTCCGCCGAAACATCCGCCCTGCGCGCACGGTTTGTCGGCAACGCCGACAAACCGCACACTTGTGCGGATAGAAGTGTTTTTTACTCCGGGAGACCAGGAGCAAAAAACTGATCTCAAAAGCCCGCTTCGCGGGCAAACTACGATTTTTTCTACAAAGTTGGACGGAACAGAAATGTTCCGTCTTTGGTTTTAAGGAGATATTATGAAGGTTACAGAAAACGAAAACAAGGAAATCGTAAAAAAGATACGCGAGGGTCTGGAAAAGACCGGCGGCTACTGCCCGTGCAGAATACAGCGCACGCCTGAGAACAAGTGCATGTGCGAGGAATTCAGACGCCAGATAGCCGACCCGGATTTCGAGGGCTACTGCCACTGCATGCTGTACTACAAGAGCAAGTAAAGCCGCTCTGGACGATTTCCCGTTGACATAATAAGCAAACCGTGCTATACTTTAGTTATTAAAGCAGCACGGTTTGCTGCATATACAGGCGTATAGGGAAAACGGAGAGATCGCATGAGAACATACGAATATATTAACAGCGGCTGGCGGTTCAGCAAGGTCGGCGGACTTCCCGAGGGAAGGCAGACTGAGCCGAAGTCCGACGACAGCGGCTGGGAACTGGTGGAGCTTCCGCATACATGGAATGCCGCCGACTGCACCGGGGTTTCCGGCAGGGCTTCGGAATACTCCGAAGGGTACTACCGCGGCGCAGGATGCTACCGCAGGAAGGTAAAGCTGCCGCACGAGCAGTATCACGGAAAGCATGTGTTTATCGAATTTGCCGGAGCGAATACCACAACGGTGCTTTTTGTCAACGGAAAGAAGGCAGGAGTGCATGTCGGAGGGTATTCCGCATTCAGGTTTGACATCACGAAGCTGGTAAGGCCGGGAGCCGACAATCAATTCACGGTTTATGTCAGCAACGCAACGTCAGAATTCGTGGCACCCATAGGTGACTGCGGAGATTTCACGAAAATGGGCGGAATCTACCGCGCCGTAAGGCTCATCGCCGTTGACAAGCTGCGCATTGCACTGCGTGACAACGGTTCTTCAGGCGTGTACATAACAGCAAAGCCGGAAGCTGACGGCGGCGCGGAAGTACGCGTGCTTGTAAAGCTGGAGAATGATTCCGCCGAGGAAAAAAACGCGGTTGTCCGTGTGACGATATCCGGAGGTGCAGCGAATATTCAGAGAGAAGCAAAACTCACGATCGCACCTGGAGAAGCGTCTGCTGAGTTTTCACTGAAACTTCCCGGCGCGCACCTGTGGGACGGAGTTCGCGACCCGTTCCTGTACTCAGCGAAGATATCCGTACTTTCCGGCGGAACTGCCCTGGACGGCGTTACGGAGCAGTTCGGCGTGAGGGAGTTCAGCATTGACCGCGAGAAAGGGTTCTTCCTGAACGGAAAGCACACTCCCCTGCACGGCGTGAATTATCATCAGGACTCTCCGCGCGCTGGCTGGGCTATGACCAACAAACAGCGCGAACGGGATTACGCAGTAATGCGCGACATGGGCTGCAATGCGGTCAGAATGGCGCATTATCAGCACGCCTCCGAGGAATACGCGCTTTGCGATAAGCTTGGCATGTGCGTGTGGACGGAAATCGGCATAATCGGCAAGCTGTGTCCCGGCGAGCCTGCGGAGCCGCAGCTTTCCCGGGAATTCGCCGACAGCGCCATGCAGCAGTTAACCGAGCTTATCGCGCAGACCTACAATCACCCTTCTGTGATGTTCTACGGAATGTCTAATGAGATCTACCAGATGTCGGACAGTATACACTCGCTCTATGAGCAGATGTACGATTATATAAGCGAAAACGGCGGCGGAAGAGCCGCAGTCTACGCTGACGCGCAGTTCTGGGGAAAGTTCTGCACGCTTCCCGCGGACGCAGTGGGTTACAACCGGTATTTCGGGTGGTATAAGGAAGCCGGAAGCGTGGAGCAGTTCCGTGAGTGGTTCGATAAGGCTCACGAGGAGCAAACACGTCCGCTGTGCATTTCGGAGTACGGCGGCGGAGGAGCGATATCACAGCACAAGGACAACGTCAACTGGCTGACCGACATAGACCCGAATGGAGAGCGGCACTATGAAAATTATCAATCGAGGCTTCATGAGCAGATCTGGGCGCAGATAGGCAGCCTTGACTACCTCTGGGCGAAGCTGATCTGGTGTATGTTCGACTTCCCGGCGGCTGGGCGCAGGGAGGGCGACACAGCAGGAATAAACGACAAGGGGCTCTGCACCCGCGAGAGGGTACCAAAGGACGCCTACTGGTTCTACCGCTCGGTGTGGAACAGCGAAAAGACCTGTCGGCTTACAGAAAAGCGCTTTACGGAGCGCCCAGCGAATGTTCCGGAAGTTCGCGCCTACTCCAACGCGGAACGCACTGAGCTGCTGCTGAACGGAAACTCCCTCGGATTTGGAAAAGTTCCGGACAACAGATTGCCGACTGTGTTTGTCTGGAAGGACGTTAAGCTCCGATCGGGGAAAAATGATCTGCTGTTAAGGGCGTTTTATTTTGATGGAACTGTGCTTGAGGACGGCGCGTCATGGGAGACAAGTTGTTAGTTTTATTGCGAAAATGTTGTTTAGAGGCAAAACGCTGCTTGTGATAGAAAACTATAATTTAGCGGCGTAGTGTGCTTCCGAAACAGTCCACCGGACTGTTTCGGAGGATA
>OLPS01002176.1_pt1 | contig 18410 bp, 18 predicted proteins | sample 1673071 | NCBI WGS metagenome assembly OLPS01 (sample SAMEA3136752, study PRJEB25190) | human gut metagenome | reverse complement strand
ATTCTGGGGGACCCGCTGGATATGATCGCCAGCGGCCCGGCGGTGCCGGATACCTCCACCTGCGCCCAGGCGCTTGCCGTTGCCGAAAAGTATCATCTGGCACTCTCAGCACAGGCCCGGGCCCTGCTGGCGCAGGAAACGCCCAAAACGCTGGACAATGTGACCACCCGGATCACCGGCAGCGTGCGGGAGCTTTGCCGTGCCGCGGCCAGCGCCTGCCGGAATCTGGGATATGAACCGGTTCTCCTGACCGACCAACTCTGCTGCGAAGCACGGGAAGCAGGCAGCTTTCTTGGCTCCATTGTCCGCACCCAGGCAGGGCAGGGGAAAAAGCTGGCCTACATCGCGGGCGGCGAGACCATCGTTCACCTGACCGGAAAAGGGCTTGGCGGAAGAAATCAGGAGCTGGCCCTTGCGGCTGCGCCTGCCATTGCCGGGCTGAACGCGGCGGTATTCTCTGTGGGCAGCGATGGCACAGACGGCCCCACCGATGCCGCCGGCGGCTATGTGGATGGGGATACCCTTGCCGCGCTGGAGGCCGGGGGCTGGAGCGGATACGCTGCTTTGCAGAACAACGATTCCTACCACGCCCTGAAAGCAGTGGATGGCCTGATCATCACCGGGGCAACGGGCACCAATGTCAACGATGTGGCGGTGGCCCTGATCGGGGAAAAAACACCGCCTGTGAGCCCGGAAGTTTCCCCGGAGTGGTGATTGCATTCCTCCGTTGAGTATGTTATACTGAACAGCGAACTGAATAGAAAACAGCAGGTGCGTACCGCCCCGCGGCTCTGGCCGGGGGCAGGCACGTTAAAAGGGAAGCGGGTGCAGATCCCGCACGATCTCGTCACTGTGATAAGGGAGTTTACCGCCAGGGTGCAGCTGCATCGGTCACTGGAACGCATGTTCCGGGAAGGCGGCGGTGGATGTTGAGCTTTCAGCCAGGAAACCTGCCCGCTGTTGGTACGGGGGCGCAAGCCCCAGATCACGAGGAATTGGTTGTACCCAAAAAGCCTGAAAAAACTGAAAAGGGTCTTTTTGCTTTGCCGTCCCGCAAGCAGAAAGGCCCCTTTTGTTTTGCCGGGCACTCTTTCCTGTACCTTCTGTTCAGCAAAAATTATGTTCAAAAACAGGAAAGGAACGAACAAAAATGAGAAAACGCACCATCCACAAAGCAGCGGCCGCTCTGACCGCTCTGGCCCTCTGCGCCGGTGTACTGACCGGCTGCGGCGGTGCCGCAAGCAGCACCACTGCTTCCAGCACGGCAGGATCTGCTGCCAGCAGCGAGGTTTCCGGCGAGGAGGCTGACGAATTGGCCGCAAAGAACGTTGCAGACCTGATCGATGCCATCTATGTGCAGGAGCGCACCGATGACACCGATGCCCAGTGTGAGGCCGCCAAGGCCGCATGGGATGCCCTGACCGATGCCCAGAAGGAGCTGGTCGAGGGCGAAGAGGCTGACCCTGACTACTTTGGCCGCGACACCGGCGATGCTTCCAAGGACGACAGCCGCAATCAGGACGACATCGGCGAGAATGAGCTGCTGGTGGTCTCCTTCGGCACCTCTTTCAACGACAGCCGAGTGAAGGATATCAAGGGCATCGAGGATGCGCTGCAGGCCGCTTATCCCGATTGGTCTGTCCGCCGCGCCTTTACCGCACAGATCATCATCAACCATGTTCAGGCCCGCGACGGCGAGAAGATCGACAACATGCAGCAGGCTCTGGACCGCGCTGTGGCCAACGGCGTGAAGAACCTGGTCGTCCAGCCCACCCACCTGATGCACGGTGCAGAGTACGACGAGATGATGGAGATGATCGACGAGTACAAGGACAAGTTCGAGAGCGTCGCCGTTGCTGAGCCCCTGCTGGGCGAGGTTGGTGCCGACGCTGCCGTCATCAACGCCGACAAGGAAGCTGTTGCCAAGGCCGTTACCGCTGCCGCTGTGAAGGATGCCGGTTTCGACAGTCTGGAGGCCGCCGCTGAGGAGAAGGTCGCCTTCGTCTTTATGGGCCACGGCACCTCCCACACCGCAAAGGTGAGCTACAGCCAGATGCAGACCGCCATGCAGACCCTGGGCTACAGCAACGTGTTCATCGGCACGGTGGAGGGTGAGCCCGAGGAGACCGCCTGCGAGAACGTCATCGAGGCTGTCAAGGCCGCCGGTTACACCAAGGTCATCCTGCGTCCCCTGATGGTCGTTGCCGGTGACCACGCCAACAACGATATGGCCGGTGCGGATGACGATTCCTGGCTGAGCCAGTTCCAGGCCTCCGGTGACTTCGCGTCCGTGGAGTGCCAGATCGCCGGTCTGGGTGAGATCGAGGACATCCAGCAGCGCTACATTGAGCACACCAAAGCCGCCATTGATTCCCTGAACGGCTAATATTCCGCATTCCAATGCCCGAAGGGAGAGATCTTTTCGGGCATTTTTTATGGAGAGCTTCCCCGCATGAGGAGAAACACTCCCATTTCAAATTCTGAATTTTTGAGGTATTTTGTTTATGCACTGCAAACAGCTTGTTTCCCTGTCCGTTGCTTCTCTGATGCTGGCCGCCGTCCTCACCGGCTGCGGCGGGGCTTCTTCCGCTGCTTCCTCTGCTGTCAGCTCAGAAGCCGCTTCTGCCGTGAGCGCTGCCGCATCCGAGCCTGCCGAAGCCGCCCTGCCGGACGGCGTGTACACGGCTGAGTTCGACACCGACAGCGGCATGTTCCACGCCAACGAAGCCTGCGATGGCATGGGAACCCTGACCGTGGAGAACGGGCAGATGACCTTCCACGTCAGTCTGGCCTCCAAGAAGATCGTCAACCTGTATGTTGGCATGGCCGCCGATGCCGAGGCCAACAAGGCAGATTGGCTGCTGCCTACCACCGACACCGTCACCTACTCTGATGGCACCTCGGAGGAGGTCTACGGCTATGATATCCCCGTGGCCGCTGTGGACCAGGACTTCCAGCTGGCACTCCTCGGGACCAAGGGCAAGTGGTATGACCACACCGTGAGCATCCGCAATGCACAGCCCAAGGCTGAGGAAGCTGCCGAGACCCCTGCGGACGGTGAATACAGCGTGAATGTGACCCTGGAGGGCGGCTCTGGCCGTGCCACCGTGGAAAGCCCTGCCGCCCTGACCGTGGCGGACGGCAAAATGACCGCTGTCATCCTGTGGAGCAGCCCCAATTATGATTACATGATCGTGGACGGCGAGAAGTATCTGCCCACCAACACCGAGGGCAACTCCACCTTTGAGATCCCTGTTTCTGCACTGGACACCCCGCTGGCTGTCACTGCCGATACCGTAGCCATGAGCACCCCCCATGAGATCGAGTATACGCTGACCTTTACGCTGAACTGATGAAACTGACGAGACAACAATTCCTGCGCGTTCTGCCTGCTACAGTACTGGTCCTGTCGGGTTGCGCCGCCTCCGAGACAGCGCCCGCCAGCACAGAAGAACTGGTCTTTGACCATGCCTGCCCGCTGGATTACGCCACGCAGTTTACTGCCGACTGCTATGAGGGCGGCTATACCATGCTGACCCTGACCGAATCGGGGGAGCAGTTCCTTGTGACCCCGGAGGATGCCGCTGCGGTGGAAGGCCTGCCCGAGAGCGTGACGGTGCTGCGTCAGCCCATCCGGAACATCTACCTTGTCTCCACCTCGGTGATGGACCTGTTCCTCGCGCTGGATGGGCTGGACAGTGTGACCCTTTCCGGCACCCGGGCGGAGGGATGGTATCTGGATGAGGCCAGAGCCGCCATGGAGGACGGGCGCATTGCCTATGCGGGCAAGTACAGCGCCCCGGACTATGAAAAGATCCTTGCGGCCAACTGCGGCCTTGCCATCGAGAACACCATGATCTACCACACCCCGGAGGTCAAGGAGCAGCTGGAACGGTTCGGCATCCCGGTGCTGGTGGAGCGCTCCAGCTATGAGAGCGGCCCGCTGGCCCGGCTGGAATGGCTCAAGTTCTGGGGCATCCTGCTGGGGAAAGAGGAGCTGGCGGAACAGGAATTCGCCCGGCAGGTGGAGCGCCTTGCACCGCTGGCCGGGCAGGCTTCCACCGGCAAGCGCTGTGCCTTTTTCTCCATCACAGCCAACAACCTTGCCAATGTGCGCAAGGGCGGCGACTATGTGGCCCAGATGATCGAGATGGCGGGCGGTGATTATGTTTTTGCGGACCTGACCGACAACGGCAACAACCTTTCCACCATGAACCTGCCGCTGGAGGATTTTTACGCCGGTGCAAAGGATGCGGATGTGCTCCTTTACAACAGCACCATTGAGGGCGTGGTGCATACCACGGAGGAACTGGTGGCAAAATGCCCCCTGCTGGCCGAGTTCAAGGCCGTGCAGAGCGGCAGTGTCTGGTGCACCACCCAGAGCTTTTTCCAGCAGAGTACGGCGCTGGTTGATTTTGTGCTCGATCTGCACCGTGTCTTTACGGAGAACGACCCCGCCGACCTGCAATTTCTGAGGAAAGTAGAGTAACCTATGACCAGCAAAAAGCGCCTGATCCTTTCTTACGGCATCCTTGCCCTGCTGCTGGCGGTGCTGTTTGCCGCCAACCTGTTCTGGGGCAGTGTGTCCCTGACACCGGGGGCAGTGCTGGCGGCCCTGACCGGCCGCGGGCAGGACGCTTTGAGCGTGGGCATCATCACCCAGCTGCGCCTGCCCCGGGCCGTGATGGTGGTGCTGCTGGGGGCGGCGCTCTCGGCGGCAGGTTACCTGCTGCAGACCTTTTTTGCCAACCCCATTGCAGGGCCCTTTGTCATGGGCATTTCCAGCGGGGCCAAGCTGGCCGTGGCACTGGTCATGGTGGCTTTTCTGAACCATGGCCTGCTCACCAGCTCCCTTACCCTGATCACTGCCGCCTTTGCGGGGGCCATGGCCTCCATGGCCTTTGTGCTGGCGGTCTCCCGGCGGGTGCAGCGGATGAGCATCCTTGTCATCTGCGGTGTGATGATCGGCTACATCTGTTCGGCCGTCACGGAGTTTGTGGTGGCCTTTGCCCAGGACAGCAACATCGTCAACCTCCACAACTGGTCTCAGGGCAGCTTTTCCGGCATGACCTGGGGCAATGTGCGGGCGGCGGCGCTGGTGGTGCTGCCCGCTCTGGCGGCGGCGTTCTGCCTTTCCAAGCCCATGGCCGCCTACCAGATGGGGGAGGCCTACGCCCGGAGCGTGGGCATCAATGTCAAAGCCTTTTCCCGGCTGCTGGTGCTGCTTTCCAGCCTGCTGGCCGCCTGTGTCACGGCCTTTGCGGGGCCCATCTCCTTTGTGGGCATTGCGGTGCCCCATCTGGTCAAGCAGCTGTTCGGCAGCGCAAAGCCGCTGGTGGTGCTGCCCGGGTGCTGCCTGGGCGGGGCGGCCTTCTGCCTGCTGTGCGACCTCATCGCCCGCAGCATGTTTGCCCCCACCGAGCTTTCGATCAGCGCCGTAACGGCAGTATTTGGTGCACCGGTGGTCATCTGGCTGCTGGTGCGCCGGGGTCAGGAGGGTGTGCGATGAAATACCGCTGTGAAACGAAAGAACTGGCCATCGGCTATGGCAGCGCGCCCCTTGCTTCCGGCATCACGCTGGGGGCGGTGCCGGGGCAGATCCTGGCCCTCATCGGGCCAAACGGCGCGGGCAAATCCACCCTGCTCAAAACGCTGGCGGGCCAGCTGGCCCCCCTGGGCGGGGCTGTCCTGCTGGATGGCTGCAGCCTGACCGATTACACCGGCCCGGCCCGGGCCCGGAAGCTGGCCCTGATGCTGCCCCATACCCGCCGCACCGAGCTGACTTCCTGCTTTGAGTTTGCCGCCGCCGGGCGCATCCCCTATACCGGGCGGCTGGGCATCCTGTCCGATGCCGACCGGCAGGCCGTGCGGGACGCGCTGGAACTGGTGGGGGCTTCCCCTCTGGCGGGCCGGGATTTCAACTGCATCAGCGACGGCCAGCGCCAGCGCGTTCTGCTGGCCCGTGCCATCTGCCAGCAGCCCGGAGTTCTGCTGCTGGACGAGCCGACCTCTTTTCTGGATGTCAAGGGAAAGATCGAGCTGCTGACCATCCTGCAGAAACTGGCCCATGAGCAGGGGCTGGCCGTGATCGTCAGCCTGCACGAGCTGGACATGGCGCAGAAGATCGCGGATGCGGTGGTCTGCGTGTTCCCGCACAGCGTTTCGGGGGTGCTGACCCCAAAGGAGGCCTTTGCCCCGGAGAATATCCGGGCGCTGTACAGCCTGACCAAGGAGCAGTACGAGGCCGTGTTCGGTCCGGAAAAGCCTGCCGGGCCAAAGTTTGAACATTACGTCCGCAGTGGGCAGAAGCTGCTCCGCTGCGGGTACACCACCGGCACCTGCGCGGCGCTGGGTGCGGCGGGGGCCGCGCGGCTCCTGCTCACCGGCCATGCCCCGGAGAGCGTTGCCCTGCGCACGCCGAAGGGCATCGTGGTGGAGGTGGCACCGCTGTACTGCCGCCCCGCCGGAGCCGGTGCCGAATGCGCCATTGAGAAGGACGGCGGGGATGATGTGGATGTGACCACCGGCCTGCCCGTGATCGCCGCCGTAGAATTGCTGCCCGATACCACCGAGATCCGCATCTCCGGCGGCAAGGGCGTGGGCCGGGTGACCAAGGCCGGGCTGGACCAGCCGGTGGGGGAAGCTGCCATCAACCATGTGCCCCGGCAGATGATCGCCGAGGCCTTGCAAAGGGAAGCCGAGAGCGCCTGCTACACCGGCGGCTTTGCCGTGACCATCTCCATCGAGGGCGGGGAAGAGGTGGCAAAGCGCACCTTCAACCCCCACATCGGGGTCGAGGGCGGGCTTTCGGTGCTGGGAACCAGCGGCATTGTGGAGCCTATGAGCCAGCAGGCGATCCTGGATACCATCCAGCTGGAAATGAATCAGGCCGCTCTCCGGGCGGGTAGCCCCAGGCGGCTCATCCTGGCCCCCGGCAATTACGGGCTGGACTATCTGCACGAAAGATACCCGGAGTTTCATGCTGTTCCGGTGGTGAAAACCTCGAACTTTATCGGTGATACGCTGGATATGGCTGCAGCGGCCCGCTTTGAAGAGGTGCTTCTGGTGGGCCATGTGGGCAAGCTGGTCAAGGTGGCGGGCGGTATTATGAACACCCATTCCCACACTGCTGACTGCCGCACCGAGCTGTTCTGCACCCATGCGGCGCTCTGCGGCGCTTCCCGGGAAGTCTGCGCCGCCCTGATGAACGCTGCCACCACCGATGCCTGTCTGGAACTCCTGGACAGCGCCGGCCTGCGGGCTCCGGTGCTGGAAAGCCTGCTGCGGGCGGTTCAGCTCCACCTTGACCGGCGGACCTGCGGGGCGTTCCGGGTGGGGGCGGTGCTGTTTTCCAACCAGCACGGCCCGCTGGGAGCCACCGACACTGCCGCACAACTGCTGAACGAATGGAAGGAGCATTGAGATGGTACATTTTGTAGGCGCAGGCCCTGGCGCACCTGACCTCATCACCCGGCGGGGCGCGGCCCTGCTGCAGGAAGCCGACTGCATCATTTATGCGGGTAGTCTGGTCAACCCGGCCTTGCTGGGGCTGGCAAAGCCGGAGTGCGCCGTTTACAACAGCGCCGAGATGACGTTGGAACAGGTGCTGGACGTGATGCGCCGGGTGGAAGCCGCAGGCGGGACCACCGTGCGGCTCCACACCGGCGACCCTTGCCTGTATGGGGCCATCCGGGAGCAGATGGACGCACTGGATGCGGATGGCATCTCCTACGATGATACCCCCGGGGTGTCCAGCTTTTGCGGGGCGGCGGCGGCGCTGAACGCCGAGTACACCCTGCCCACCATCAGCCAGACCGTGATCATCACCCGGATGGAGGGGCGCACCCCGGTGCCGGAAAAGGAGAAGCTGGCCAGCCTTGCCGCCCATGGGGCAACCATGGTGATCTTCCTTTCCATCGGCCTCATCGACAAGGTGCAGCAGGCCCTGCTGGCAGGCGGAGCCTACACGCCGGAGACTCCTGCCGCCGTGGTCTACAAGGCCAGCTGGCCGGAGCAGAAGGTGGTGCGCTGCACCGTGGGCACGCTGGCCGGGAGCACCCGCGCCAACGGCATCACCAAGACGGCGCTCATCGTGGTGGGGGATTTTCTGGGCACCCGGTATGAGCGGAGCAAGCTCTACGACCCAGCCTTTACGACGGAGTTCCGCAAGGGGGCAGACCAGTGACCCGCGCCTATCTCGCCTTTACGGAAAAAGGGCTGGCGCTGGCCCAAAAGCTGGCCAGTGCCCTGCCCGGCACCGTAGACCGCTGCGGCCATGGCGGGCCCGGCCTTGCCGATTGGGCTGCGGAGCAGTTCGCCCATGCGGATGCCCTGATCTTTGTGGGGGCTGTGGGCATTGCGGTGCGGGCCATTGCGCCCCACTGCCGGAACAAGGCGGTGGACCCTGCCGTGGTGGTGCTGGACGAGTGTGGTCATTTTGCGGTGCCGATCCTTTCGGGCCATCTGGGCGGGGCCAACGATCTGGCCCGGGCGCTGGCGGCGGTCTGCGGCGCGGTGCCGGTCATTACCACGGCCACCGATGCCAACGGTGTGTTTGCCGTGGATGCGTGGGCTAGGCATCAGAACTGCGCCGTGCTGGAGCCAGAGCGCATCAAGCGCGTCAGCAGCAGACTGCTGGCGGGCGGGCCGGTGCGGTATCGGTCGGAATTCCCCATTGCCGGGCAGGCCCCTGCCGGGGTGGTCCCGGCGGGGGAGGCAGAGCGCGCCGACTTTGCCCTGACCCTTTTCCCGGCGGGCGATGCGCTGCACCTGATCCCGAAGATCGGTGTGCTGGGCATCGGGTGCAGGCGGGGGACCAGCGCCGCACAGCTGGAAGCGGCCTTTGCACAGTTCTGCGCGGCCCACGGCCTTGCAGCAGTGTGCATCACGGCGGCAGCCAGCATCGACCTGAAAGCCCATGAGCCGGGCCTGCTGGAATTTTGCAGAATCCACGGCTGGCCGGTGCAGTTCTATTCTGCCGCACAGCTGCAGAACGCCCCCGGGCAGTTCACACCTTCGGCCTTTGTCCGGAGCGTGACCGGTGTGGACAATGTCTGCGAGCGGGCGGCGGTGCAGGCGGCAGGCGGCACGATCATTCTTCCCAAACAGGCGGGCGGCGGCGTGACCTTTGCGCTGGCGCTTCGTCCCTTTGCCCCGGATTGGAGGTGGCAGGATGCCTAATGTTGTTTTTGTTGTCGGGCTTGGGCCCGGGGATCCCCGGTTTCTGACCGCACAGGCGCAGAGCGCCTTAACGCAAGCCGAGGTGCTGTGCGGCTATACGGTCTATCTGGATCTGGTGCGCCCCTACTTCCCGGACAAGCTCTATTATTCCACCGGCATGACCAAGGAGATCGACCGCTGCCGCTGGGCACTGGAAACGGCCCGGAGCGGCAGGGCGGTGGCGCTGGTCTGCTCGGGAGATGCCGGGGTCTACGGCATGGCAAGCCCTCTGCTGGAGCTGGCCGAGCACTTCCCGGACGTGACGGTGGAGGTGGTGCCCGGCCTGACCGCCGCCCTGAGCGGCGGTGCGGTGCTGGGTGCCCCGCTGGCCCACGATTTCTGTGTGCTCTCCCTCTCTGACCGGCTTACGCCGTGGGAGGTCATTGAGCGGCGGCTGGCGGCAGCAGCCATGGGGGATTTCTGCATCGCACTGTACAACCCCTCTTCCAAGGGGCGGCCGGACTATCTGGCGCGGGCGGTGCGCATCCTGCTGGCAAACGGCAAAGCACCCGGAACGGTCTGCGGCATTGTGCGGAACATTGGCCGGGAGGGGCAGGAAAGCCGCGTTCTGACGCTGGCCGCGCTGGAAACCACCCCGGTGGATATGTTCACCACCGTGTTTGTCGGCAACGCCCAGACCCGCCAGCTGAGCGGGCGGATGGTCACGCCGCGGGGGTACCGCGCATGAGGGCCGTGGTATTCAGCGGCACCACCGAGGGCCGTGTGTTTTCGAAGCAGCTGGCCGCACTGGGGGCCGAGGTACTGGTCAGCGTGGCCACCCCGCTGGGGGCTGAGGAACAGGGCGAAAGGTCCGGCATCACCGTCCACTGCGGGCGGCTGACCCCGGAGGAGATGACCGCCCTGCTGCAGGGGGCTGACCTCTGCGTGGATGCGACCCATCCGTATGCGGTGGAGGCCACCCGGAACATCCGGGCAGCCTGCAAAACAGCGGGCGCGGAGTACCGCCGCCTGCTCCGGCCCGAAAGCCCGCTGCCCGCCGGGAGCATGGTGTTTGCCTCCGCGGCCCATGCGGCGGGATTTCTGGCCCGGACGCAGGGAAATGTCCTGCTTGCCACCGGGGCCAAGGAGCTTTCTGCCTTTGCTGTGCTGGAACCGGCACGGCTCTTTCCCCGTGTTCTGCCCACCCGGGAGGGCATTGCCGCCTGCGAGGGGGCAGATATCCCCCATAAGAACATCATTGCCATGCAGGGGCCGTTCTCCTATGCGCTGAACCGGGCATTGATGGAGCAGTTTGCCATCCGCTTCCTCGTTACCAAAGATGGCGGCGCGGCGGGCGGCTTTGAAGAAAAAGTCCGGGCAGCGCGGGACACCGGGGCTCAGCTCATCGTCATCCGCCGCCCGGCCGAGCAGGGCGAAACGGCGGAACAGATCCTGACACATTGTAAGGAGATGCTGCAATGATCACACTCATCGGGATGGGGTCAGGCACGCCGGAAAGCCTGACCGCGCAGGGCCTTGCCGCCCTGCAGAACGCCGGACTGATCCTGGGGGCAAAGCGCCTGCTGGAACAGCTGCCGCAGGGCTGCACGGAACACCGGAAGGCCCTGTATCAGCCTGAGGATGTCCTTGCCGCGCTGGCGGCTGACCCGGAGGTGGATGCTGCCCTTGTGTACAGCGGCGACACCGGGTTTTACTCCGGTGCGGCCCAGCTGCTGCCGATGCTGCGGGCCTTTGGCATCTCCTGCCGGGTGCTGCCGGGGCTTTCCAGCGTTCAGCTGCTGGCCGCTGCGGTGGGCCGCTCCTGGCAGGAGTGGAAGCTGGTCTCGGCCCACGGCTGTGCCTGCGACCCGGTGGCCGAGTGCCTGACAGCCGGGGGAAAGCCGGTGTTTTTCCTGACCGGCGGGGCAGAAACGCCTGCCTCCCTCTGCGGCCGGCTGGCTGCTGCCGGGCTGGGCGATGCCCATGTGCTGGTGGGCGAAGAGCTGGGCCGGGCAGAGGAGAAGATCCTGTTCGGCACGGCGCAGGAGTTTGCGCAAAAGCAGTTTGCAAGCCTGAGCGTTCTGCTTGTGGAGCATCTTCCTCAGCCGCCCCGGCGGGTGCCCGGCTTCCCAGATGAAGCCTTCCACAGGGGAGAGGTGCCCATGACCAAGCAGGAGGTGCGGGCGGCGGCGCTGGCCAAGCTGGCCGTGCAGCCCGGCGATACCCTGTGGGATGTGGGCGCGGGCACCGGCAGCGTGAGCGTGGAGCTGGCACTGGCCGCACCCCGGGGGCATGTGTATGCCGTGGAGTGTGACCCGGAGGCCTGTGGGCTCATCCGGCAGAACCGGGAAACGTTCCACGCCTGCAACCTGACACTGGTGGAGGGCCGCGCCCCCGCCGCGCTGGCTGACCTGCCCGCCCCGGATGCCGTGTTCATCGGCGGGACCAAGGGGGGCATGGAGGCTGTGGTGGACATGGTGCTTGCCCGGAATCCGAACGCCCGCATCTGCATCTCTGCCATTGCGCTGGAAACGCTGAGCGCCGCCGTGGCCGCACTGACTGCCCACGGCCTTGCTGCGGAGGTAACGCAGATCGCAGTCAGCCGCACCCGGCCTGCGGGCAGGCTCCACCTGCTGATGGCCAATAACCCCATCTTCCTTATCACAGGAGAACGTAAATGATCCAATTTCTTGTGGCCGCGCCCTGTTCCGGCAGCGGCAAAACCACACTGACCTGCGCTCTGCTGGCGGCGCTCAAGCGGCGGGGGCAGGACCCCTGTTCCTTCAAGAGCGGGCCGGACTATATCGACCCTATGTTTCACCGGGCCGTGCTGGGGGTGGAGAGCCACAACCTCGACCTGTTTTTCTCCGCGCCGGAGACGGTGCGCGCGCTCTATGCGCAGGCCGCCGCCGGGCACGGGGCAGCCGTGTGCGAGGGTGCCATGGGCTTTTACGATGGACTGGGCGGCGTGAGTGATACCGCCAGTGCCTGGCATCTGGCCGATACGCTGGGCCTGCCGGTGCTTCTGGTGGTCCAGCCCAGAGGGGCCAGCCTGACACTGGCGGCCCAGATCAACGGACTGAAGCAGTTCCGCACCCCCAGCCATCTGGCGGGCATCCTGCTCAATGACTGCGCCGCCCATCTGTATGCTCTGCTGGCTCCCATGCTGGAACGGGAGACCGGCCTGCCGGTGCTGGGCTATCTGCCCCACCTGCCGGATGCCGCCCTTGAGAGCCGCCACTTAGGGTTGAAAACTGCCGGGGAGATCGCGGACCTGCAGCAGAAGATCAGCCGGATGGCCGATGCGCTGGTGGTGGATTGGGAAAAGCTTTTTGCCCTGACCGAGTGCGCAGCGCCTTTGGTGCACACCGATCGGCTCCCCCCTGCGGGAGAGCTGCCGCCCCAGGGAGGAGAGGAACAGCGCCCCCGCGTTCCCATTGCCGTTGCAAGGGATGCGGCGTTTTGCTTCACCTACGCCGAAACGCTGGAAGCACTGGAGCGGGCGGGGGCGGAGCTCTGCTGGTTCAGCCCCCTGCAGGACTCCGCCCTGCCGGAGCAGATCGGCGGGCTCTACCTGCCCGGCGGCTACCCGGAGCTGTATGCCGGGCAGTTGAGCGCGAACCGCTCCATGCTGGCCTCTGTGCGCCGGGCTGTGGAGCGCGGTCTGCCCACGGTGGCCGAGTGCGGGGGCTTTCTCTATCTGGGCCAGAGCCTGGAGGATGCCAACGGAAAATGCTGGCCCATGGCAGGCGTTCTGCCGGGGCAGGGCTTTCGGGTGGGGAGGCTGGTGCGGTTTGGATACGCGGCATTGATTGCCCGCGCCGACAGTATGCTGTTTCGCGCCGGGGAGCGTCTGCCGGTGCACGAGTTCCACCACTGGGATTCCACAGACAACGGCACCGGCTTTACCGCCGCAAAGCCCAACGGGAAACAATGGGACTGCGGCTTTGCAAACGAGCATTTCTATGCGGGCTTCCCGCATTTGTATTGGGCGGGCACGGCCCTGCCCCGGCGGTTCGTGGATGCCGCCGCACACTATCATCAAGAGGAACAGGACCAATGACAGAGCTTGAACTGAAACAGCTTCTTTCCAAGATCACCCGGCCGGACGAGACCGCACGCACCGCCGCCCATGCTCACTGGGCCAGCCTGGCCAAGCCGCTGGGCGGGCTGGGCAGGCTGGAGACCATGCTGGAGGATGCCGCCGCCCTGACCGGTACGGCAGAGCTGGCGTTTTCCCGCCGGGCCGTGCTGGTGCTCTGCGCCGACAACGGCGTGGTGGCGCAGGGCGTGAGCCAGACGGACCAGAGCGTGACCCGGGCCGTGGCCGAGAACCTTGCCGCCCGGCGCACCAGTGTCTGCCAGATGGCAAAAACGGTCCGCTGTGAAGTGGTGCCTGTGGACCTTGGCATGGCCGGGGAGCCGGTGCCCGGGGTGCAGAACTGCCGCATTGCCGCCGGGACGGCGGATTTCACCACCGGCCCTGCCATGACCCGCCAGCAGGCGGTGGATGCCATTGCAGCGGGCATGGGGCTTGTCCGGGCGCAGAAGGCGGCGGGGGTGCAGCTGCTGGCCACGGGGGAGATGGGCATTGGCAACACCACCACCTCCAGCGCCGTGGCCGCGGTTCTGCTGGGTCAGCCCGTGGAGCGGATGACAGGCCGTGGTGCGGGCCTTTCCGACGCAGGGCTTGCCCGCAAGCTGGATGCCATCCGGCAGGGCATTGCGCGGAATCGGCCCGATGCCGCTGACCCTCTGGACGTGCTTTCCAAGCTGGGCGGGTTCGACATCGCCGGGCTGTGCGGTGTTTTTCTGGGCGGCGCGCTGGAAGGCCTGCCCGTGCTGATGGATGGCTTCATCAGCGGGGTGGCGGCTCTGTGCGCGGTGCGGCTCTGCCCCGCCGCGGAAAAGGCCGTGTTTGCCAGCCACTGCTCCACCGAACCGGCAGCAAGGCTGGTGCTGGAAGCGCTGGGCAAAGCGCCCCTGCTCACCGCCGGGCTCCATCTTGGCGAGGGCACCGGAGCGGTGGCAAGCATCCCGCTGTGGGATATGGCGCTGGCCGTTTACCGCGATTGCTATTCCTTCACGGAGGGCGGCATCACGCCGTACACCCCCCAATGCTGACGCTGATATTGGGCGGTGCCGCCAGCGGCAAGAGCGGGTATGCCGAGAGCCTGGTGCTGAAAACCGCGCTTCCGCGCTATTACATCGCCACCATGCAGGTGTGGGATGCCGAGTGTGCCGCCCGGGTGGAAAAGCACCGGAGGATGCGGGCGGCAAAGCAGTTTGAGACCGTGGAGTGTCCCCTGCATCTGGAGAACATCCGTCTGCCTGCCCGGGGAACTGCGCTGTTGGAGGATCTGGGCAACCTGACCGCCAACGAGCTCTACGATCCCGCCGGGGCGGGAGAAAATGCCGCTTCGGCCATTTTGGAAGGACTGGACCAATTGGCCGGACAATGCGCGCACCTCATTGTGGTCTCCAACGAGGTGTTCAGCGGCGGTGCCGACTACGCAGGCGACACCGGGCGCTACCTGAAAGCGCTGGCGCAGGTGAACAATGCCCTTGCCGCCCGGGCGGACCATGTGGTGCGGGTGGTGTGCGGCATCCCGGTCTATTATAAAGGAGTGGAAAAATGATTGGATTGCAGACCATTGCAGTGGCCTTTGCCATGTTTTCGGCCCTGCCGGTGCCGCAGTTCGCGTGGAATCAGAAAAACATGCGGTATGCCATGTGTGCCTTCCCGCTCATCGGGGTGGTCATTGGCGGGCTGTGGTGCCTGTGCGGCGCTCTGCCCCTGCCGATGCCCGCAAAAGCGGCGGGGTTCTGCCTGATCCCGGTCTGGGTCACGGGCGGCATCCACCTGGATGGCTATGCCGACACCTGTGATGCCCTTTCCAGCTATGGCGACCGGGAAAAGAAGCTGGAGATCCTCAAAGACCCCCACTGCGGTGCCTTTGCGGTAATCCGGCTGTGCAGTTATTTTGCGGCCTACCTTGCCCTTTGCGCCTGCGTGGACTTTACGCCCCGGGTGGGCCTTTGCTGGACACTGGCCCTTGTGCTGGAGCGGGCCCTCTCGGGCCTGGCCGTGGCATCGTTCCCGATGGCAAAGAACACCGGCCTTGCCCATACCTTTGCCACGGCGGCGGATCGAACTACTGTCCGCCGGGTGCTGATGGTGCTGGCCGCTCTGCTCAGCGCCGCCCTGCTGGCACTGGGCGGCTGGGCGCTGGTGCTGGCGGCGTTGCTGGTGTTTGCACGCTATCATGTTGTTTCGGACAAGCAGTTTGGCGGCATCACCGGCGATTTGGCCGGGTGGTTTTTGCAGAAAGCCGAGCTGTGGATGCTGGCGGCGCTGTGTGCCTGCCAGTGGGGAGGACTGTTATGATCTTTATCACCGGGCCGCTGTACAGCGGCAAGCGCACCTTTGCCCAGCGCCTGCCCGGCACCCGCATTGCGGAGGTGCAGGCCCTGGCCGCAGAGGCTGAGGATCTGGAAAAGCTTGCGGAGGAGCTCTCCGCTTATGATATCGTGATGGCCACCGAGGTGGGCGGCGGCGTGGTGCCCATGGACGCAGGGGAGCGTGCCGCCCGGGAAGCCGCCGGGCGGCTGGCCTGCCTGCTGGCGGCCCGGGCCGGGTGCGTGGTGCAGATGTTCTGCGGCATCCCCACAGTATTGAAAGGAGAACTGCCCCCATGCTGATCTATCTTTTGCGCCACGGCCTGACGGCCTACAACGCCGAAAAGCGCTATCAGGGCCAGCGGGATATCCCCCTGAGCCCTGCGGGCCGCGCCCAGCTGCGGCAGGCTGACCTCCGGCCGGAAACGGTCTATATCACCCCGCTCTGCCGCACCCGGCAGACCGCTGAGGTGCTCTTCCCGGGTGCAAGGCTCGTGGAGGTGAAAGACCTGCAGGAGATGTGCTTCGGCAGCTTTGAGGGCCGCAATTTCATTGAGATGGAGCACGACCCGGATTATCTGGCCTGGGTGAACGCCAACTGCGAAAGCCCCTGCCCGGACGGCGAGACCAAGGCTGTCTTTTCGGAGCGGGTGTGCAGGGCCTTTGCCGCACTGGTGGACAGGGCCCTTGCAGAGGGGGAAGAGACACTGGTCATTCTGGCCCACGGCGGCACCCAGATGGCTGCCATGGAGCGCTACGCCCTGCCCCATGCGGATTATTACCACTGGTGCGCCCCCAATGCGGGCGGTTACGTTCTGGATGCAGGAGATTGGGCGGAGCAGCGGGTGCTGCACCTGCTGAAAACTGTGCAGTACACAAAGGAGGATGCCCGATGATCGAATACGCAGTACTCGGCGGTTTTGTGATGGACTGCCTCTTTGGCGACCCGGCCTGGCTGCCCCACCCGGTGGTGTACATGGGCAAGGCCATCTCGGCGCTGGAAAAGCGCCTGCGGGTCCGCCTGCCCAAAACGCCTCAGGGGGAACTGCTGGGCGGGGCCATTGTGGCCTTCTGCCTGCCGGTGGGCACCTTTCTGCTGACGAGCCTTGTCTGCCTGGGGGCTGCCCGCATCAGCCCGTGGCTGGGGCTGGCCGTCCAGATGTTCTGGTGCGGGCAGGCACTGGCCGCAAAGGGGCTGGCGCAGGAGAGCACCAATGTTTACCGGGAACTGGTCAAGCCCGACCTGCCTGCCGCCCGCAGGGCGGTCAGCCGCATCGTGGGGCGGGACACCCAGGATCTGACGCTGGAGGGTGTGACCAGAGCCGCTGTGGAGACGGTGGCTGAAAACGCCAGCGACGGCGTGATCGCGCCCCTGCTCTATATGCTCATCGGCGGTGCACCGCTGGCCCTGACCTACAAGGCCATCAACACGATGGACAGTATGCTGGGCTACAAAAACGAAAAATATCTCTACTTTGGCCGCATCCCGGCCAAGCTGGACGATGCGGCAAATTACCTTCCCAGCCGCCTTGCCGCCCTGCTGTGGGTGGCTGCCGCGGCCTTTACGCACAATGACGCAAAAGGGGCGTGGAAGATCTGGCGGCGGGACCGCCGGAACCACGCCAGCCCCAACAGCGCCCAGACCGAGAGCGCCTGCGCCGGTGCGCTGGGGGTGCAGCTGGCCGGGCCCGCCTATTACTTTGGCGAATACTACGCCAAGCCCACCATCGGCGATCCGCTGCGCCCCATTGAACCGGCGGATATCCTGCGTGCCAACCGGATGATGTACGTGGCAAGCGCCCTTGCACTGGCGTGGGGCGTGGCAATACGGGCTATTTTGTAACGACCTCACCCTCTCAGTTATGCCTTGCATGACAGCTCCCCCAAAGGGGGGAGCCAAGAGCTGGGATCCAGAACCATCCAGGAAAAGGAGAACGAACATGCAACTAGTACATGGCGGCGATTGGGCCGGTTACCGGGCCGAGTTCGGGCGGGACCCGCTGGATTTTTCGGCCAACGTCAGCCCGCTGGGCCTGCCGGAAGGGGTGGCCCGGGCCATCACGGCGGCATTGCCCACGGCCGACCGCTACCCCGACCCCCTGTGCCGGGAGCTGCGGGCAAAGCTGGCGCTCCATGAGGGAGTGCCGGCGGAGCAGATCCTCTGCGGCAATGGGGCGGCAGACCTCATCTTCCGGCTGGTCTGGGCCAGAAAGCCCCGCCGGGCGCTGGTCACCGCACCCACCTTTGCGGAGTATGCCACTGCTTTGGAAAGTGTCGGCTGCACGGTGGAACGCTTCTTTTTGCGGGAGCAGGAGGACTTTGCGGTCACGGATGCGTTCTGTGCGGCCATCCGCCCGGGGGTGGATATGGTGTTCCTCTGCCAGCCCAACAACCCCACCGGCCAGCTGACGGCCCTGCCGCTGGTGGAACAGATCCTCCACCGCTGCGCGGCGTGCGGCACCCTGCTGGTGGTGGACGAATGCTTCCTTGATTTCCTGCCCGACCATGCCCTGCACACGGCAAAAGGCCTGCTGGGGGAGGGGAATCTGGTCATCCTGAAAGCCTTTACCAAGCTCTACGGCATGGCGGGCGTGCGGCTGGGCTATGCCCTGAGTGCCGACACAGCACTGCTGGAACAGATGCAGGCCTGCGGCCAGCCCTGGGGCGTGTCCAGTCTGGCGCAGGCGGCGGGCCTTGCCGCACTGGAGGAGACAGCGTATGTGGAAAAGGTCCGGGCCCTCATTGCTGAACAGCGGCCCCGCCTGACGGCTGGGCTGCGGGCGCTGGGCCTGCGGGTGCTGGACGGCAGGGCAAATTACCTGCTGTTTCAGGCCCCGGAGACGCTGGGAGAA
>OLPS01002170.1_pt1 | contig 18460 bp, 15 predicted proteins | sample 1673071 | NCBI WGS metagenome assembly OLPS01 (sample SAMEA3136752, study PRJEB25190) | human gut metagenome | reverse complement strand
GACGATATGATCGAAGCCAACAAGGGCTACTGGCCGGAGCTGCACTGAGCAGCCGACCTTACAGCCGCCGCAGGCATTGCCGCCTGCGGCGGCTTTTTTATGCGCATTGACCTTTGCACAGCAAGGGCTTATAATGAGAAAAAACCAGTAAAGCGAAAGGAAGCACACCCATGCAAAACAAAGTCCCTGCAACCACCAGCCGCCCGGTCACCGGGCGCTTTGCGCCCAGCCCCAGCGGACGGCTGCATCTGGGCAATCTGGCGTGCAGCCTGCTGGCATGGCTCAGCGCAAAAAGTCAGGGCGGGCGCATCGTGCTGCGCATCGAGGATCTGGACGCCGAGCGCTGCCCCCGCGTCTACGCCGACTTGCTGGAGCAGGATCTTGCGTGGCTGGGGCTTACATGGGACGAGGGCGGCAGCACCGGCGGCGCACACGCGCCCTATTACCAGAGCGAATGCGGGGACATCTATACCGAAAGCTACCGCAAACTGGAGCAGAGGGGGCTGGTGTACCCCTGCTTTTGCTCCCGCTCCCAGCTGCACGCCGCCAGCGCACCCCACACCTCGGACGGCAACGTCATCTACCCGGGTACCTGCCGGGGACTGACGCCGGAGGAAATTGCGGAAAAGCGCAAAAAGAAAGCCCCTGCCTATCGCCTGATGGTGCCGGACGAGGAGATCACCTTTACGGACGGCTGCATGGGCACGCATACGGAAAACCTGCTGCGGGATTGCGGCGATTTCTATCTGCGCCGGGCAGACGGGGTGTTTGCCTATCAGTTGGCAGTGGTGGTGGACGATGCCCGCATGGGTGTCACCGAGGTGGTGCGCGGGGCAGACCTGCTTTCCTCCACGGCGCGGCAGCTGTACCTGTACCGGCTGCTGGGCTTGCAGCCGCCCCGCTTTGCCCACTGCCCGCTGCTGCTGGCAGCGGACGGGCGGCGGCTGTCCAAGCGGGACGGCGACCAGAGCCTTGAAAACCTGCGGGCAAAATACACCGCCCCGGAGATCATCGGTAAGCTGGCGTATGCCTACGGCTTGCAGCCGGAGCCGGCACCCCGCACCCCGGAAAGCCTTGTGCCGGACTTTGCGTGGACAAAAGTCCCCAAGCAGGATATCTGCCTGCCCGAGGGGCTATTTTAACGATTTTGAATGGCCGCCGCGTGCGCTTTGGCCATGTTCAGCGGAAAAATTATTGTTATAATTTGTGGCTCAGAAACGCCTGCGGGCGTTTCTGAGCCACTTTTTCACAGTTGGGGTCGTAAAGAAAAACGACAGTTTTCTAACTGAACCAGAAAACTTTCCCAAGAGGGGCTCTCGCGTGAAAAAAGGCTTCCAAAAAGTCCGCAGACTTTTTGGAAGCCAAAATAAAAATAATTCTTCCTTGAATTATGCCCAGAGCAGCGCGGAGGGCATTTTAAATCGTCCCACGCTGCCGAAAAAAGAATTTTATGCTCTCCGCACCTGCGGCAGCTGGCTGCGCTCGAGGGCGGTAAAGGCGCTGTCCAGCGCCAGTGCCAGCAGCGCACCCAAGGCTACGTCAATGCAGCTGTGCTGCTTGAGCAGCACGGTGGAGCAGACGATGGAAACGCACAGCACGGCGGCTGCGGGACGCATCCAGCGGCGGCGGGGCGCATCAAAGATGCGGCTGCGGTAGTACGCCAGCAGCAGCGTCACCGAGTTGAACACATGGATGGAGGGGCAGACGTTGGTGGCGGTGTCGGTGCGGTACAAAAAGCGCACCACCCGCGCAAAGATATCGCTGCCCGGTACCCAGTAGGGGCGCAGATCCAGCGCGGTGGGCAGCACCGCGTAGCACGCCAGTGCAATGGTCATGCCGGAGAACAGCGGCAGGCACAGCCGCCAGAAGTCCTCCCGCGGGGCCTTCCACAGCAGATAGAACAGGGTGAAGGGAATCCATACGAACCATGCAAAATAGGGGATCACCGCATATTTGCAGAAGGGGATCAGATCGTCCAGACGGCAGTGCACCAGAATGCTGCGCAGGGGGACGTTTGCCTCCAGAGAGTGAAAAACGGAAAGATAAAATATCGTATACAGCGCCATGAACCCGATGGGGTGGCGCGCAAGCCAGCTGCGTTTCATAGAATAGCCTCCTTTTGCAGAAGAGCAGAACTCGATAGCATTGAGAAATTATACGCCCGAACGATGAAGATTGCAAGAACGAAAGGTGAAAACTTTGTCAAGTGCTGAAAAAATAATTTGTGGAACTTGTAAAAAATACCGTCGCTCTTCTGCTGATAATACGATTTAAAGCGGCGGTTTCCTGCAAAAAGAAAAAATCCACCCCGTTTTCGCCGGTCTTTACAGACCGGGAATGGGGTGGATGCTAAAAGTTTAAATTACACTCTGCTCCAGCCAGCTGCCCCGGCAAAAGCGCAGGTAGAAGCACAGCGAGCGGAACACCCAGTCCAGATACATACCCATCCAGATGCTCAGCAGCCCGCCGCCGAAGCACAGCACGGCCAGATAGCAGAAGCCCACCCGGAACGCCCACATGGACACGATACTCACGGTCATGGTAAACCGGGCGTCACCGGCGGCGCGCAGGATGTTGGGCAGGGTAAAGCTGGACGGCCACACGAACAGGGAAACGATGTTGAACCACACCATGATGTCCAGCGCCATGGCCTGCGCTTCCGGCGAAAGGTTGAACAGAGACACCGCGAACCGGTTGGCGAAGAAGAAGGCCGAAAGGTTCATCACCCACGCGCCGCAGTAGGCGGTCAGCATCAGGCGGCGGGAGTAGTACACTGCCTGCTCCTTTTCGCCCGCACCCAGACACTGGCCTACCACGGTCAGGGCAGCCATGCCCACGGCGTTGGCGGGGATGTTCAGGAAGGTGGTGGTGGTATTGGCAACGGCATTGGCGGCAATGGCTGCCGTGCCAAGGGTGGAGGTCAGGCTGGAGACCGACAGCTTGCCGATCTGGAACATGCCGTTCTCGATACCGGCGGGGATGCCCACCCGCAGGATGCGCCGGATCAGCCCGCCGTTCGGAGCCATCGCCCGCAGGCTGTCCACCCGCAGGGCGCAGCCCGGCTTTTGCAGCAGATACAGCACCACCGCGCAGGCAATGGCGCGGGACACAAGGCTTGCCAGCGCTGCGCCCATGACCCCCATGCCGAAGCCGTAGATCAGCACCGCGTTGCCGCCGATGTTCACCACGTTCATCACCAAGCTGGACAGCATACTGATCTTGCTGTTGCCCTGCGCCCGGAACAGGGCCGCACCGGCATTGTACAGGCCAATGAAGGGGTAGCTCAGCGCCGAAAGCAGAAAGTAGGTCTCGGCGTAGTGCATCACGTCCGCATCAATGGAGCCGAAGATGCCCCGCAGGATGGCGTGCCGCCCGCCGATGACCACCGCCGCCACCAGCACACTGAAGCTGGACAGCACGAATAAAATCTGCGCAGCCGCCGCCTTGGCGTTTTTTGGCTCCTGATGGCCGATGTACTGGCTGGTGACCACCGCGCCGCCGGTGGCCAGCGCGCTCATGATCTGGATCATCAGGGTGTTGAAGCTGTCCACAAGGCTCACGCCGGACACGGCGGCTTCGCCCACCGAGGACACCATCAGGGTATCTGCCAGACCGATGGTCACGCTTAACGCCTGCTCCGCGATCAGCGGCAGCAGCAGCGCCACCAGCGCCTGCCGTGGAAACAGGGGAGTGGATGTGAATTTGGACGATTTCATGCTGTCCTCCGTTGCAAATGACAAAAAAGCTCGAATGCTTCTATCATACAGCGGAAGCTGTCGAAATGCAAGAGGTTGTATACAAGAAAGTGTCAAAAAGCAACAGTCTGCCGCGCTGCGCGCCCTTTACCCATGGGCACAGTTGTGTTAAAATAAGGTTGCAGCCGCCCCGCTGTGCAGGAGAGGGGCGCTGTTTTGGTAAATGATAAGATATATGATAAGAAGTTGAGGACCCATAAGGGGGTACAGTATGCAGCAAACTGCGCATAAGGTCGTTGTCATCGGGCATCGCAACCCGGACACCGACTCCATCTGCTCTGCCATTGCCTATGCAGAGCTGAAAAACAAGACCAGCGATCTGGTCTGCGAGGCCCGGCGTGCGGGCAAAATGAATCAGGAAACGGAATTTGTGCTGAAAAAGTTCGGGGTCACGCCGCCCCGGATGTGCACCGACGTCAACCCTAAAATTCGGGATGTGGATTACCGGCAGGTGCCCGGCATCCCCGGCTCCACCAGCCTGCGCAAGGCGTGGGAGATCATGCGCGACCAGAAGATCGATACTCTCCCCGTGACCAGCGGGGATGACGAATTGCAGGGCGTCATCACGGTGAAGGATATCGCCACCGCCAACATGGACCTGTTCGACACCGGCATCCTTGCCAAGAGCCGCACCAGCTACCGCAATATTCTGGAAACGCTGGGCGCTACCATGGTGGTGGGCAGCGAGGACGCAGTGTGCACCACCGGTCATATCCGCATTGGCACTGCCACCCCGGAAATGCTGGAAAGCAGCATGGAAAAGGGCGATATCGTCATCCTGACCAACCGCTACGAAAGCCAGCTCTGCGCCATCGAGAAGGAAGCTTCTCTCATCATCATCTGCAACGGCGCAAAGGTGGGCCGCACCATCCAGCACATTGCCGCCGAGACCGGTGTAGCCATTATGAGCGCCCCCTGCGATACCTATGCGGCGGCAAAGCTCATCAGCCAGTGTGCACCCATCTCCTATTACATGACCCGGGACGATATCATGAAATTCACCCTCGTCACCCCGGTGGCAGACGTCACCCGCGTGATGGCAAAGGTGCGCCACCGGTATTTCCCCATTCTGGATGCAGACGGCAAGTATTGCGGCATGATCAGCCGCCGCAATATCATCAACCTGCGCAAGCGCCGCATCATTCTGGTGGACCACAACGAGGCCACACAGGCGGTGGAGGGCTTCGATCAGGCCGAGATTCTGGAGATCATCGACCACCACCGCATCGGCAGTCTGGAGACCAGCGGCCCGGTGTACTTCCGCAACCAGCCGGTGGGCTGCACCGCCACCATCGTCACCCAGATGTACGATGAAAATGGCGTGACCATCCCGCAAAAGATCGCCGGTCTGCTGCTGGCCGCCATCCTGTCGGATACGCTGGTATTCCGCAGCCCCACCTGCACCCCCATCGACGTGAACGCCGCCAACCGTCTGGCAAAGATCGCGGGGGTGGACATCAACGAGTTTGCCAACGAAATGTTTGAAGCCGGCGAAAAGCTGGACGGCAAGACCGCCGAAGAGGTCTTTTTGCAGGACTTCAAGGTGTTCATGTGCGGCGATATCCGCTTTGGCGTGGCGCAGGGCAGCTATATGACCCGCAAGAACCTGACCGCCGCCGAGGCGCTGCTGAAGCCGTATCTCGAGGAAGCACGCAACAAGCAGAATGTGGAAGATATCTATATGCTGCTGACCGACGTGCCCAAGGAGGAGAGCGTGGTCATCTGCAACGGACGCTATGCCGCCGAGGTGCTGTCCGACGGCTTTGAGACCCAGCCCGCCGCCGATGCCAGCTGGACGCTGCCGGGCGTGGTGAGCCGCAAAAAGCAGTTCATTCCCGCTCTGATGACCGCTTATCAGGAGCTGTAAAGAAGGGAAACCCCCTCAGTCACCTGCGGTGACAGCTCCCCCAAGGGGGCGCCTTTTGGCAATGTCGTAAAGTTTCCCGCCGCCGCTGAAGCCGTCCCCTTGGACAGACTCTCCCCGGCCGGGGAGAGATGTCGCGTTAGCGACAGAGTGGGGAGCGGGTGGCATCGCGTCAGCGATGACGGAAGGGGTAGGCTTTCCAGAAAAGCACACGGAGGGCAAAATGTTTGATTTTCTTTCCAAAAAGGACCGCACCCCGCCCGTTCTGCCGGAAGGCACAGTGCGGCGGCGCTACATCATCACCGGGCAGGTGCAGGGAGTGGGCTTCCGCTACCGGGCGCGGTACGCCGCGCAGACCCTTGACCTGACCGGCTGGGCGCAGAACGAGGATGACGGCAGCGTGACGCTGGAAGTGCAGGGCGACCCGGACAAATTTCTCACCCTGTTCGCCATGATCCAGAAAAGCGACTATATCCAGATCACCGGCATCCGACAAAAGGACATCCCGCCCGACCCGTGGGAGCGCGGGTTCTCGGTAAAGGGGTATTAAAAAAGACGATTTGAAATGCGCGCCGCGTGTGCTGTGCGCATAAGCAGCGGAAAAATTATTCTAAATTTGCAATGCCGGAAGATCTGTGGATCTTCCGGCATTGCCTTTTCACGGGGAGGGGCGACCAAAGGGCGTGACTGAGCGGGTACAAGGCGCAAAAAGCCCCGGAGGGCGATTGCTCTCCGGGGAAAGATGTTGATATTATCAGGTCTTGGGGTAGTTGAGGTTCTTGACCTGAATTGCGATTGCAGCATAGCTGCCCTTTTCATTGGTTCTGACAACGACAGCAGCCTTTGCCCACTCGGTGTCGAGCTTCACGTTGCTGTTGGTAGCATCGATTTTGCCAAGCTTCTCAGTAATCAAATTGACAAAGCCGGCCACGAGACCTGCAGTCTTATAGTCTGCCGACAGGGTAACAGTCACATACTGCTCTGCAGGATTGACGCCCTTGACATCAAAATCAACAAGGAGAATGCCAAATGCACTGGTTTCAGCCTTGATTCGAGCATCCAGCAGTTCTGCAGTTTCTTTGTAGAGCTTGCTGTCATTCTTGACCTTGCCATCGTTATCGCACAGCTTTACAGCTTCGGTCTTTGTACCGAGCTGCTTCCGGATCGCTTCTTCCTTCTGTGTGTCTGCGCTGCCGCCACCGCCGGAACAGGCAGTAAACATCAGCATGGCCATTGCGCCTGCAAGCAGCAGAGCGACGATCTTTGAAAGTTTCTTCATAAGGGTATCCCTCCAATCAGCTTTTTGTGGTTATGTTTCTTTTTTCGGAAAGACTTTGCGCAACCGTTGTCGTCTTTCTGCCCTGATTATATCCGACCGGTGACGGTTTTGTCAATCGGGAATATAGCTAAACTTCCTGAAACAGTTTCGTGAAAAAGGATGAAAACAGGTCGGGTTTGTTGCAGTTCTGGTATATTTTCAGGCTGATTTTGTCGACAACTTTTCAAACGCCCTTGTCCCCGCCCCGGCGGCGTGGCTTTGCCGGGCACGGAAATACTTAAATTTGGACATATGTTGTGTCGAACCTCTATTTTGCCTTTTTACACATTTTCACCACGTTTTGGTGGTAAAATCATGTCTGAATTGAAACGAACTCGGAGGAAGTACCCATGCAACACTGTCCCGCCCGCGCGGCACAGCGGCTGGCGGCGGCAGTTCTGGCGCTGGTTTTGCTGCTGTGTGCCTTTTTGCCCCGTGCCCACGCCGCTGAGCTGAAGGAGAAAAACGGCATCCGGCTGCTCAGCTTTGACACCAGCCACATTCTTTCCATCGGCAACCAGACCTCCGGCAAGTGCAGCTTGTACGCACTGCGCTACGCCCGCACCATTCTGGACGGCAAGGTCTGCTCCGGCAGCGGGATGTGGTCAAACGGTGCGGTGTGGTCCGCTGCGGGCTACACGGGGTACGCCGGCACCCGCGCCGAGTGCCTGAAAAAGCTGTACAACGAGCTTGCCGCCGGGCGTCCGGTGATCGTGCACCTGAAAAATACCACGGTCAGCGGGGTAAAGCGCCACGCAAACCGCACCTCTACTTATGAATACCACCTGACTTCCTCCGGCTGGGACGCGGTGAACTACCCCCACATTGCCACCAGCAGCACCTACGGCCACTGGGTGTGCGTGGCGGGCATCTCGTCCACCGCCGACCCGGAAAACCTGACCGAGAGCGATTTCTACGCCCTTGACCCTGCCCGGGTCACCGCCAATGGCCGCCTTGCGGTCACCCGCCTGCTGGACGATACCCTATGGGTGGAAAATTCTCCCCTCAAAGTGCTGGGGTGAAATACGCTCCCAAAGCCCGCCTGCCCGGCGGGCTTTTTTCTGTCTTGACCACGACAAATGCCGCTTGTCCTTTACGACCCTTCCCGTGAAAATGCGTTTGGAGCGCTCCGCAGAGCGCGACAAACGCGAAATAAAAATAATTCTTCCGCTGAATATGCGCAAAGCGCACGCGGCGCGCATTCCAAATCGTCCTGCCCCGCCCGGGCTTTTTGCGCTCTGCCCAAAAATCCCGGCAAAAAACAGGCACACTTGCCATTGACGAACCCTGCCGCGCTGCTGTAAAATGAGAGCAGAATACCCCTGTGCATCCGCATGGGCCCCCTGCATTTTATAAAAGGAGCATTGCATGAAAAAGTTAAAGCGTCTTGCGGCTGTTCTGCTGGCCGGTATCATGGCACTGGCACTGTTCACCGCCTGCAGCGACAGCGACCCCGGCAACCCCGAGTTTGATCCCAAGGTGGAAAGCGCCTATCAGAAAGCGCTGAATAATACATTCGGGACGAGCTTTGAAAACGATGCCGCCATCCGGGCGCTGGCTGTCACCCACATCACCGAGAAACACGGCGCAGACAGCCTGACCGGCAGTGCACGCTGCAAAACAGAAGGCGATGAAAAGACCGTGGTGCGGCAGGTGCAGCTCTGCTATGATACAAAAAGCAGCAAGCCGGATGCCTTTGTGCCGCTTTTCTACGAGGCCGCCAAAACCGCAGCCATCAAAGCGAACTCTACCAATGTTCGAGCTCTGCTCCGCACCGTGAACGAGGAGATTGCCAACGCAAAGAAAAACGGCATAACGCTGGAGCTTACCGCGCTGGGGGTCGGCGCATGGACCATCGGCGGCAAGACCTATGTTGCCATCGGCTTTGAGCTGACCAACACCGCTGCACAGTAATTGCACCCCGCCCCGAGGAGCGCCCGCTCCCCGGGGCTTTTTTTCGCCTTTTTGTGACAAACCCCGCCCGCTGTGGTACAATAAAAAGGTATCGAACTCACACAGAAAGGACGTTTCCATGCAGCTGTTTGAACTGGTCAGCCCACGGCTGTTCCGCCCGCTGGCGGGGCCCAACCGGGCGTTTTATGCAGAGCTTTTGCTGCTGCTCTGGGAGGAGTGCCGCCATACGGCAGATTACAGCATTTCCCGCGCCGAAGCCGTCTCCCGTGCCGAGGATTATTTTGCCGCGCTGGCAAAGCCGCTGGCGCTGGACGCCGACGGCGCGGGCGATGAGGACGAGCAGCCCACCCGCGACCCCCACACGCTGGCGGTGGGCTTTTTGCTGCGTCTGCGCCGCACCGGCTGGCTGGAGGAGCAGCCCGGCAGTTATGAGAGCGAGCCGACCCTTGCCTTTATGCCGGAAGTCACCCCGCTGCTGGACGCGCTGGAAGAGATATTGAACCCCCGGGTGGTCACCTACACCGGCAAGCTGTACAAGGCGTGGCAGCTGCTGGGCAGCATCGGGCAGGAAAAAAGCCCCTACGAGAACGTGCTGCGGGAGGTGGCGGCAGACCTTGAAACTTTGAACAAGTCTCTGCGCGCCCTCAACGCTTCCATCGGGCATTATATCGACCGCCTGACCCATAACCGCACCCCGCAGGAGGTGCTGGAACTGTTCGACCAGTACGAGGAAAAAGTGGTGGCGGCGGCGTACCACCGCTTTAAAACCAGCGATAACCTGTTCAATTATCGCGCCTATCTGGAAGAAGAGCTGGACGACTGCGAGCAGAACCAGCTGCCGCGCTTAGCGCTGGACTACGCCCGGGTGGAGCGCTGCGCCCCCGGCGAAGCTGCACCCCGGGTGCGTGCCCTCATCCAGCAGCAGCGGGACGCGCTGGAAGAGATGAGCACCCTGATGAAGGAGATCGACGCCAGCCACATCCGCTACCGCAAGCGGGCGGTGCAGCGGGCACAATTCCTGCTGCTCAGCGACCGCTCGGCGCAGGGCAGCGTCACCGCCCTGCTGCGCCGCTATGCGGAGGACATCCGCAGCCCGGAGCAGCTGTTTGAGCCGGACGACGGCCCGGTGGCAGCGCGGCTGCACCTGTACCCGGCGGCAGTGTTCGGCGCAAAGCCGCTGTATCCCCCCGCCGCGCCCCGCACTGAAGCACCTCTTGCCCCGGTGCGCACCGAGCCCCTTGACCCCGACCGGCTGCGGCAGGAGCAGCAGCTTTTGCTGGACTACGCCCGCCTTGCCGTCACCGAGGAAAACGTGGCGCTGCTGGCGCAGCAGGCATTGGCCGCCCGCCCGCAGGTGAACGCTTCCACCCTTGTGGAGGAATACCCGAACGACTTTACAGGCATCATCGGCCTGCACACCTATTCCCAGTCGCCGCACCGGGAGTATGATATCACCATGACCGGAAACTGGGTGGAGCGCGGCGGCTTCCGGTTTCAGGATTTTGTCCTGACCCGCCGCAAGGAGGTAAACACGGATGGCAACCATTGATCTGCTGGAAGAAACCGCAAACTATCTGCTCAACCACTGCTTTGTGCTGGGCTGCGTAGAGGAACAGCGGGCAAAATATCTGTATATTCAGGATCACCTCAACGAGGTGCGCGCGGTGTTCAAACCCTTGGGCTACGCGGTGCTTTTGTACCCCGCACCCATGCAGGCGGCGGCGCTGGTCAACGAGCACGAGGGCAGTCAGGCACGGCTGCTCAAGTACGAGAGCATCCTGCTGCTGGTGCTGCGGCTTTTGTACCTGCAAAAGCGGGAAAGCCTTGCCGCCAGCGCGGACGAGGTGCTGGTGACGGTGGAAGAGGTGCAGGCCGAATTGCAAAAGATGAACCTGCCCCGCAAGCTGGATCAGCAAACGCTGGAAAAGCTTATGCGCACCCTGCGCCGGTACAATCTGGCGCGTCCGGTGGGACGGCTCTCCGGGCTGGACAGCCGCATCGAGGTGTTCCCCACGGTGCTGCTGGCGCTGCCGGATGCCGACCTTGCGGATGCCGCCGCCGAGAGCGCCCGCACCCGCACTGAGCTTGGCCTGTACGAGCGCCCGGAGGGCGCAGACACCGAAGCAGGGGAGGGTGAAGTATGATCGAACTCAAGCGCCTGAAACTGATCAACTGGCATAACTTTGAAAATACCACCTTCGACTGCGCCCGCCTGACCTATATGATCGGCGTGAACGCCGTGGGCAAGACCACCATTCTGGACGCCATCCGCTACTGCCTGACCACCAACCGCAACTTCAATGCGCTGGGCAATAAAAAGAGCGGACGCACCCTGCAAGGCTCTGTCCATGCCAAGCAGCGCGGCGAAAACGCTTACCGCCGCCCGGGCCACACCGTGGCCTATATCGGGGCGGAGTTCTGGGACAGCGTAAAGCACACCAGCTTTGTCATCGCGGTGCGGGTGGAGTCCGAAGGCCCCATGCAGGAGCTGCACCCCGGTGACCAGACGTGGTACATCTCCGAGGACGGCATCACGCTGGAGAAGCTGCCCTTTATCGACCCGCGCACCGGTGCGCCCAGCGCCAAGGAGGACTTCAAGCCCGCCGAGGGGCGGCTTTCCTACACCCGCAGCCCCAGCGAAGCGCGGGACCGCATCTGCCGCGCATTGGGCATTGGACGTGCAGCCAGCCCGCTGGGTAAAAAGTTCAACGAGGTGTTCCAGATGGGCACCAGCATGGACGAGATCCCGAACTTCCGGGAGTTTCTGTACCAGTACATCCTCCCGCAGCCGGAACTGGACTTGGAAGCCTTGCAGGGCGACCGCTTAGAGCTGGAAAACCTGCACGCCGTGCTGGCGGAAGCCCAGACCCGCGCCGATGCGCTGGACGAGATCGTCCGTTTTGGCCGCGAAGCCACCGAAAAGCAGACGGAAGCCCTTGTGAACCGGGGTGCCGCCCTGCTGGCGCGGGCTGCTGCCGATGCCGGGGAAAAGGCCGTCTGGCAGGAGCGGGTAGACGCCGGACGCCGCCAGCAGGAGACGATGCGCACCCGCTACGCCGAAGCCAAGACCGCCGAAGCAGAAGCCCGCCGCGCCTACCTGACCGCCCACAGCGCCGCCGGTGCCAGCGGCGAGGGCCGCGCACTGGATGCCCTCAGCGAGGAGCTGGCGCACCGGCAGACCGCACTGGATGCCGCCGCCCGCCGCGCCGACACCGCCGAAAAAGCCGCCGAAAAGACCGGCAACCTGCTGGCAGTGCTGCGCCGCAGCGGTTTTGCCGCCGGGCAGAAGCTGGCCGACCTGACCCCCGACACCCTGCCCGCCCTGACCGACTGGCTGACCGCACAGGAAAAGCCGCTGGAAGAAGCCTATTTTGCCGCACGGCAGCACACCGCCGCCTTGCAGCGGCAGCAGACCGAGAAACGCGCCGAGCTGGATGCCGTATCCGGCGGCAAGTGGGTGTACCCCCACGGCGATGCCGCCACCCGGGTGCGGGACGCCGTGAATGCCGAGCTGAAAAGCCGGGGCATGGAGCCGGACGCCCGCATCTTCTGCGAGCTGCTGAACGTGGAGGACGAGAGCTGGCAGGACTGCGTGGAGGCCTGTCTGGGCGACCGCCGCTTTGATATCCTTGTGCCGCCCGCCCACTATGCCGCTGCCAAAAGCGCCTTTGTGGCGCTGAAGGACAAGGTGGGGCCCATCAGCCTGCTGGACACCCCGGGTCTGCGCAAGGCCAACCGCCGTGCCGACACTGCTCCCGCCGACAGTCTGGCGGCACAGGTCACCAGCGAAAACCCGCTGGCCGCGCAGTACGCCGACACCATCCTGCGCCGCATCGTCTGCTGCGACACCCCCGACACGCTGGAAAACTACCCCGACAGCGCCACCCGGGACCTTCTGCGCCACCATCCCTTCCGGTTGGAGCGTCTGCGCACCCCGCAGCGCTATATCGGCTTGGAAGCCCGCCGCGCTCGCGCCGGGGCACTGGCAGGGGAGATGAACGCCCTTGCTGAAGAAGTACGCGCCGCCGCACAGGCAGAGCAGAACCTGAAAGCCGCATACAGCCAGTACCAGACCCTTTTGCGCGGCACAACGCTGGAAGAACTTGCCGCCTTGTGGGACGCCCGCGCCGCCCTGACCGCCGCCCGCGCGGCGGTGGAGGAACAGGCCGCAAAGCTGGCCGAGTGCCGCGAGAATCCGCTTTTGCAGCAGCTGTATAAGGAGGAAGAGGTGCGCGAAGCCGCATGGGAGGCCGCCCGCACTGCCGTGGAGCAGACCGGCGGCGATCTGCGCGTGTGCGAAAAACAGATCTCCTCCTGTGAGACGGAGCAGCAAAAGGCGGTGGACACCGCCGAAAAGAGCGCACAGGCTGCAGAGAGCTTCTTTGCCGCCCACCCGCTGGTGGAGCCGCTCTCCCGCAGCCGTCAGCAGGCGCTGACCGGGCCGGATAAATCTCCCCGCGCCGCCGCGCAGGCCGCCGAAAAGGCACAGGCCAAGCTGGACGATGCGCTGACTGTCTACCTGAACAGCACCCTTGAACCGGCGCAGCGGGAATACAACCGGCGCTATGTCTGCGATTATCCCTTGGGGCTTGCCGGGCTGGAGCAGTACCGCGCCCAGCATGAGAGCCTTGTGCGCATCGACCTGGAGCGCTACGCCGCCCGCCTGGAGCAGGCGCAGCGGGACTGCAAGGACCGCTTCCGCAAGGATATTTTGTTCCGCATGAAGGACGATATCTTCAACGCCCGGCGGCAGTTCCGGGAGCTGAACAAGGTCATGGAGCAGCTGACCTACGGCGAGGAGGTCTACCGCTTTGAGCTGGAACCCAGCCGCGACCCGCAGCTGGCGGCGTTCTATCAGGTCATCGTGGATAAAGGCAACCAGCAGATGACCGAGGGCGATTCTCTGGATAACCTTGCCGCCACCGCCGACCCCGCCTATGAGCGTCAGGTGGACGAACTGATGGAAAAGATCATGGCGGATGTGGACGAGAACACCCGCGCCCGGCAGGAGGGACGCACCGCCGCCGGTGCAACCCTTTCGGACTATGTGGACTACCGCACCTATCTGGACTACGATATCAAGGTGACCAATCAGGTCACCGGGCAGCAGGCGTATCTGTCCCGCGTCAGCCGCGATTCCTCCGGCGGCGAGAATCAGGCGCCCTTCTATGTGGCCATCTGCGCCAGCCTTCTGCAAATTTACCAGAAGAGCGAGAACAGCATCCGTCTGGTGCTGCTGGACGAGGCGTTCAGTAAAATGACCAGCGACCGCATCCGCCCCATGATGGAACTGTTCCGCCGCCTGCAATTGCAGGTGCTGCTTATCTCCACCGTGGAAAAGAGCACCGCCATCCAGCCCTACTGCGACATTACCTACTCCATCGTCCGCCACGGCGACGCCAACGCCATCGCGCCCTTTGTCCGCCTTGCGGAGAAATAAAAGAAAGGGTGTAGAATGGAAAAAACAAGACGAGTTGGAGTTCTGACAAAACGTGTGATCGAACTGCTGGAATTGGAGTTGCCGGAAGGAAAAGATATTCTTCTTGGCGATTCCAACATTGGGCACATGACAACACGCCATCCTGAGGACTTTGCATTATATGGAGAGTACATCCCGGATATTTTAAGAGAACCGGATTATGTGGCGCAAAATAAAAAGGATAACTCCATTGAATATGTCCGAGAAGTAGAAATAGACCATGTGTTTGTCAAAGTTGCGGTACGGGTGTCTACAAAAGGACAACTTTTTGCAAGGTCGGTTTACAGATTAAATCCAAATCGTGTCCGCAGCTTTATCGACAAGGGAAATTTGAAAAAATATTGACGCGTTATCGTGTGTTGACATTTTGAATTCCTATGATATAATAATAGTGGATAGAGATGAGCAACGGAGGACGGAACAGGCAGCCGTCGCCCATTGTTAGGAGATGTGGGAATCGTCACCCCACCCTTGCTCAAAAAAGAGAACGCCCGCCGCATTCGCAGCGGGTGTTCTCTTTTTTCGTGTTTTACACTTTGCAGCAGAATGATGCAAAACGGAGCTTGACATCAAAAATAAACTTTGCTATACTGTTTTTTGCTCATCGGAGGGCTGTTTCAACGTAATTGAAGGGCCGGATAAGATGTCATCGTTCGTGTTTCCCGGAGGCTGTGGGCGCCGTAGTGCCGCAGCAGAAGAGGGAACGCACCGGAGCGGTGGTTCTTATCCGGCCTTTTTGTATGTGCAGAGTTCAAAAAAGGAGGAGCTATGCCAAAGGAAACCATCCAATTGTCCGACCACTTTACCTATTCCCGGCTGCTGCGGTTCGTGCTGCCCTGCATCGGCACCATGCTGTTCACCTCCGTCTACGGCATCGTGGACGGCCTGTGCGTCTCCAACTTTGTGGGCAAAACGGCTTTTGCAGCGGTCAACCTCATCATGCCGCTGCCGCAGCTGCTGGGCACTGTCGGCTTTATGCTGGGCACCGGCGGCAGCGCCATCGTAGGCATCACGCTGGGCGAGGGCGACCAGAAAAAAGCCGACCGCTATTTTACCATGTTTCTGCTGGCGGCGCTTGTTTCGGTCAGCGTGCTGGCCGTGCTGGGCTTTGTGTTCCTGCGGCCGGTCGCCGTGCTGCTGGGCGCAAAGGGAGAGCTGCTGGACTACGCCGTGCGCTACGGGCGCATCCTGATGCTGGCGCTGCCGCCCTTTGCGCTGCAAAATATGTTCCAAAGCTTTTTCGTCACCGCCGAAAAGCCGCTTCTGGGCTTCTGGTTCACCGTTGGTGCAGGCTGCACCAACATGGTGCTGGACGTGGTGATGGTGGGTATGCTGCACTGGGGCGTGGAGGGCGCTGCCGTTGCCACCCTTATCAGCCAATTGGTGGGCGGCGTGCTTCCGGTGTTCTACTTTATCGACCACCACAATACCAGCCGCCTGCACCTGTGCAGAACACAGTTTTACGGCCGCGTGCTGTGGGATGCCTGTATCAACGGTTCTTCTGAGCTGATGACCAACCTTTCCATGTCGCTGGTCAATATCCTGTATAACTTCCAGCTGCTGCGGCTTGCCGGAGAAAACGGTGTGGCGGCTTACGGCGTCATCATGTACGCAGCCTTCCTGTTTGTGGCGGTGTTCGTGGGCTATGCCGTGGGCAGCGCACCCATCGTCAGCTTCCATTACGGCGCGCGCAACCACGCCGAGGTGCATAACCTCTACCAAAAGAGTCTGCGCCTCATCGCCGTGGTAGCTGTGAGCATGACCGCCGTATCCATGGTGCTTATTCCCTATGTGGCACGTATCTTTGTGGGCTACGATACCCAGCTGCTGGCGCTGACCAGCCGCGCCTTCCGGCTGTATGCGCTGAGCTTCCTCATCATGGGCTTCAACGTGTATGCGTCCTCCTTCTTCACGGCGCTGGGGGACGGCGTGACCAGCGCCCTCATCTCCTTTCTGCGCACGCTGGTGTTCCAGCTTGCCGCGCTGCTCCTGCTGCCCGCCCTGTGGGGCATTGACGGCGTGTGGCTGGCTGTCACCGCCGCCGAGCTGGCCGCGCTGGCGGTGAGCGTGTATATGTTTGTGACAAAAGACCAGAAATTCCATTACCGTCATGGTTGACGCGCCATAACAAAAAAGCCGCCGGGACTCCGGCGGCTTTCTTATTATTCAAAGGTATATTCCACCAGCTGGCAGTTTTTGATGCCCGCAGCGGCGTACTCCTCGTTGGTCATATCGTAAAAATAGGAGTGCACCACCCGGGCGATGCCGTTGTGCGCTACCAGCAGGTAGGTCTTGCCGGTGTCTGCCTTCAGCTCGTCCAGCAGGTTGTAGATGCGCTGTGCCAGTTGCATCATGCTTTCGCCGCCGTCATAGCGGTCGGCAAAGTGGGTCTTGGAGATGCGGAACTCCGCACCGTCCCGGGGCGTGCCCTCGTATTTGCCAAAGCACTGCTCCCGCAGGCGGGGCTCGCAGCGGGCGGGCAGACCGGTTGCGGCGGCAATGGCCTTTGCGGTGTCGGCGGCGCGGGAGAGGGGAGAGTACAGGATCTCGTCGATGTGCAGGCCGCTGTCCCGGACAAGCTCGCCCAGCTGCCGCGCCTGCTCCTGCCCGTGGGCGGTCAACGGACTGTCGGTCATGCCGCAGATCTTATTTTCCACGTTCCATACCGTCTCGCCGTGGCGGGTGAAATAGATATTATGCATAAAATTACTCCTTACAGCTTGTGCAGGGTGCCGTCCGGCAGCAGACAGACGGTGTCTCCCTCGTCGATGCCAAGACATGTCAGCTCCCTGTCCGGGTAGGGCAGAATGCGGGCAGCCCCGGCGGCATCGGTCAGGGTCACATCGCACAGCACCGGCTGCCCGGCGGGCAGCTCCTCGCAGCCGTACAGCTGCTCGTCAATGCGCAGCACGCGGTATTCCGGCATGGTACAGCCCCTCCTTTGTGTTTTTCCTTATTATATAGCACCCGGGGGCTTTGGTGCAAGGGGGAGCGGACTGAGAGGGTTTATTCTCCCCCGCTTGACAGCGGCGCGGAGAAATTGTTACAATACAGTTACGACTGCAAACAACGTGGAGGGGTTCATGAATATTACGGAACTGCGGTATCTGGTAGCCATCATGAAATGGGGGTCGGTGTCGGCGGCGGCAAAGCAGCTGTACGCGGCGCAGCCCAACGTCAGCAAGGCACTGAAGAACCTGGAAGAGGAATACGGGTTGCGCATCTTCGAGCGCTCCTCCACGGGCATGATCCCCACCGAGCAGGGCAAACGGTTCATCCGGCAGGCGCAGCGGGTGCTGCAGCAGGTGGACGAGCTGAAGCAGGAGGCGCACCAGCAGCGCAGCTGCGCCGAGCTGCGGGTGGTGCTGACCCATGCCACCTACGCCTCCTATGCGGCGGTGGATTTTTTGCAGCAGGCAGCCCGCAGCGAGCAGCTGCGGGTGCATATCCGGGAGAGCGGTGCCATTGAAGCTTTGGATTTTGTGCTGCGGCAGGGCTACCACATAGCACTGCTGCGCTATGCCGCCGAGGACGAGGACTACTATCTGCGCTACTGCCAGCGCCACGGTCTGCGGCAGGAGCCTATCATGGAGTTTTCCTACCTGCTGCTCACCAGTCAGGACAGCCCGCTGGCGCGGCGGCAGGTGCGCGAGCTGGACGAGCTGAACGATTACATCGAGGTGCTGCACGGCGACACCCATCTGCCCGGGGAGGAGAGCACTGTTTCCCGCTGGGAGGTGAACCCCAACCGCCGCATCCATGTGTATGAGCGGTGCAGCCAGTTCTCTATTTTGCAGAATCTGCCCACGGCCTATATGTGGTCGTCCCCCATGCCGCAGCGCGCGCTGGAGCAGTACCATCTGGCGCTGCATAACTGCCCGGCGCAGAAGCAGCAGATGCGGGACGTGCTGGTGTACCCGGAGCGGGAGCCTTTGCAGCCGGAGGAGCAGCTGTTTGTGCAGTTGCTGCACAAGCAGGCGGATGCCACCATCAAGGACAGCGGGTGGAAGAAGATTTGAAATGCGCGCCGTGTCTTCCGGGTTGCGGCACCCAGCATCCGCATCGTGCCTTGGGTGGCACGCGCGTCTTGCTGGCCGCTGCCCCAACAACTCCTCCCTGTTTCCGCCGCT
>OLPS01002144.1_pt1 | contig 18594 bp, 19 predicted proteins | sample 1673071 | NCBI WGS metagenome assembly OLPS01 (sample SAMEA3136752, study PRJEB25190) | human gut metagenome | reverse complement strand
GAGCACACGTATCCCGCGCTTCTCATAGTACTGCTTCCAGAGTCTGGTGGCATTCTCATCGGCGTAATCGCACTTGTTCATCAGAATAATGCGGGGCTTATCCTTGACCAGATCGTCCAGTATAGGATTCCTGCTGCTTTCCGGGATTCTTGCGTCCGTGATCTCCACAACCGCGTCGACCATCTTAAGGTCAGCCTCAATAAGCCGCTTCGTTTTGGTCATATGCCCCGGGAACCACTGGATATTTCCTACATCATTCATAACCATGCAAAATTCTTTATCGGGAACAGGCGTACAAACGCTCTGCCCATGATCAAATCTGTGTCAACATCTCCAAGCATAAGGCTGCGGCTGTCAAGCGAGCGGTTTCTGTTATCGCCCATGACGAACACGCAGTGCTCCGGAACCACATGCTCCTCGCCGGAATGCCGGTCAAGCTTTGCAACTGTCGGAGCGGCGATGTAGTCCTCGTCAAGCAGCTCGAACTCAGTCTCGCCAGCCTTCTTGAGGAACACCTGCCCATTTTCAAAGTCAAACTTGATTGTATCGCCCTCAAGTGCGATAACGCGCTTGATGATAGGCTCTCCGTAGTTCATTGTTGCCTGGTTCGGGATCCTGTCGGCCTCGAGCACAACGATATCTCCCCTGCTGGGCGTATAGAAGAAGTTGGTGGAAAGCACCCTGTCATTATTCTGCAGTGTATTCATCATTGATTCGCCGTCAACGGTTATCGACCTAAACACGAACAGATTCAGCAGAAGCATAGCAAGCACCGCGTAAACCAGACTTCCAGCCCAGTCGAGCGCACCCGCGAAAGGCTTGTATGAAGCCTTTTCAATATCAGAAGCCGCCTCTGCTGCCTTTTCGATTAGAGGACGGTGATCCGCCTGTTTCTGCTTCAGCTCTTCAGTACCAGACTTCTCTTCCAGATTCTCGTTATCAGACATTGCACATACTCTTTCTCAATATCCACGCTAAGCCCCGCCGAAGCGGAGCGTTGCATGAATGGGAAATTTGGTTTAACGAATTAAACCTTGGACTTAACCTTAGCAGCCTTACCAACTCTGTCGCGGAGGTAGTACAGCTTAGCTCTGCGAACCTTACCGTTTCTAACGAGCTCTACCTTCTCAACTGTCGGAGAATGCAGCGGGAATACTCTCTCGATACCGCAGCCGTGAGCTACACGTCTAACGGTGAAAGTCTCGTTGATTCCGCCGTGCTTCTTAGCGATTACAGTACCCTCGAATACCTGGATACGGAACTTCTCGCCTTCCTTGATCTTAACGTGAACCTTTACGAGGTCGCCGATCTCGATCTTGGGAGCCTCAGCCTTCATGCTGCCCTGCTCAATGAGTTTTAATGCGTCCATAATTTTCCTCCTGATTTTTCGGACATTCTTGATAACGACTTATTCGTACACAAAAGTGCCGGGGAAACCCCGATAACAGCGGACTGTCCGTTTTTAATGTTTGGCTTAGCGCCGCGCATTAACACACATTATTCCGCAAAAACGCAGAATAACGGATACTAAATGCTTTAATATTATACCATCTTTAAAGAAAAAAATCAAGACCTTTTCGCAAACATTTCATACAAAATTGCCTAAAATCCCAAGTTTTTTATGTATAGTTCGTCGAATTCCGCGTAGAGTCGGTGCGAAACGTCCTCGGCTGAATCGCACAGCGCGTGTACTCTCTCCAGAAGCTGCGGCTGAACAAGGCAGTCGATAACACCCTGTTCGCCCGGAAGCCTGCACCAGCCGTACTTCTCCGCAAGCCCCTTCGGAACCGCACCTAGACCCGCCATAACCGCCGCGCCGCGTTCCGAGCCAAACGCTTCTCCGGAAACCACCATGCGCCCGAAAGAGCCAAGCTCCGACGCGGTTTCGCCGAAAAGCTCCAGTCCCGCCCGTATGGAAGCCTTATCAGACTGCACAGCCCTGACGTCCGCCTGCGAAATGTAGAAATCCTCGCCGATGTAGAACAGGTCGCGGTCGGTCATGATGCCGTCGCTGTCAAGCGCCCCGGCGTCCAGCATGACTCTGACCGCATTAACCGCCGCTGCCGCAGAGATTCCCATGCCGTCGCCGTCGCCAGCGACGCTGTAGCAGATTGTTCCGTCCTTCTCCCGGTCGAGAAGCTCGATTGCGCCGGACTCCAGCGGCATTCCGCTTTCAAGAGCCGTGCCGTCAAGCCCTCCCTTCAGGGGTATCTCCGCGAACATCATCTTGTCGCCGGAAACCGCCGCCATTCTCAGTGAGCCAGTCACATCCGCCGCGATAACACTGCCTTCCTGCTGGATCGCCGCCGCCAGAACCGCCGTGAAATCCCCTCCTGCCCCGCCTGAAAGCATTGGCAGAATAGTTATTTCGATGTCCGGCGGCAGAAAAATATCAGACGGAGAAAGCAGCTCTTCCACAGCCATCGTAACGTCGGCGGGAGCCGCGAACCCAAGCCGTTTAACGGCATTTCCAGGAACCGCGCCCTCCCGGAGCAGCCGTACAATCAGCGCCGAAACGACCTCGACCGCATTCTCATTCGTGAGAGTCACACCGAACGTCACCGCCCGGGCGAACCGTCTTTCAAGTGCCGTATCATAAAGCACCGCGCTGACAGAGTGCCGCGAAGCCAGACACGCCAGCACAAGCTCGGCGCTTCTCTCGCTCCGGTATTTTTCGAAAACCGTTCTTTCCTTTACCATCTTACCTCCATAGCCAAAAGCCGCCCTTTTTGCGGGGCGGCACGCATTTTTTACTTTAGCAGGATTCGCTCGTCGCAGTACTCGCAGATCATTATATCGCCGTACTTGCGGAAGCTGTGCGGCAGATAATGCTCGGTCTGGGTAATGCAGCGCGGATTCGTGCAGCGGCATTCATGATGAATCTGACCAGTCAGCAGCGGATTTGCAGTGATCGTGTTGTTCAGCGTCATGAGTATCAGCGCCATTCTGACGTACATTCCGCACTTTGCCTGGCGGAAATACGCCGCGCGCGGATCGTCGTCGATCTCTACTTCTATCTCGTTGACCCTGGGAAGCGGGTGCATTACTATCATGTTCTTTTTCGCAAGCTGCATTTTCTCGCGGGTCAGAATGTAAACGCCCTTCTGCTTCTCGTACTCTTCCCGACTTGCGAAGCGCTCCTGCTGGATACGCGTCATGTAGAGCATGTCGCACTCGCCGATTGCTTCCTCAATGGTTGCAGCCTCCTTGAACTCGCAGCCGCGGGCATGGAGCACGTCCTTGATGTACTGCGGAAGCGCCAGGGAAGGCGTTGAAATAAGAATGAACTTGTTGTTCTTGTAGCAGGAAAGAGCCTTTAATATTGAGTGCACCGTTCTGCCATACTTCAGGTCGCCGCACAGACCAACGGTCAGGTTATCCAGACGACCCAGCTCGGTTTTAAGGGTCAGAAGATCCGTGAGGGTCTGGGTCGGGTGGAGATGACCTCCGTCGCCGGCGTTGATGACCGGGCAGTCAGCCGAAAGAGCCGCAGCCCGCGCCGCGCCTTCCTGATTGTGGCGCATAACAAGCACGTCCGCATAGTTGCTGACTATTTTAATGGTGTCCTTCAGATTTTCGCCCTTCGACACCGAGGAATTTCCAGGATTATCAAATCCGATGATGCTTCCGCCCAGGCGTATCATAGCGGTCTGGAAGCTCATCTGCGTGCGGGTGGAAGGCTCATAGAAAAGTGTTGCCATGATTTTTCCGCGGCATTTGTCCGCGTAGCTCTCCGGGCGGCGCATGATGTCCTCAGCAAGCTTGACCATCGCGTTCCACTGTGAAACGCTGTAGTCGTCCATATCGATTAGATGGTTGAATCTCTGGTTCAAATTGATCACCTTTCCTGTTCTTTATTGGGTCTATTATACCACTTTTTACGTCCTTTTTCAATATCTTTTTTGCATATATCTAACATGTATTTTCCGCACAGAAAAAGACGGCCTGAAAACCAGACCGCCTTTATAATCCGAATTAGCCAAGAACGCTCAGCAGAACGCCCGCAGCAACTGCGGAACCGATAACGCCTGCAACGTTCGGACCCATGGCATGCATGAGAAGGAAGTTGGATGGGTTGGTCTCCTGACCGACCTTCTGGGAAACACGCGCTGCCATAGGAACCGCGGAAACGCCAGCGGAACCGATCAGCGGGTTGATCTTTCCGCCGGAGAGTAGGTACATCAGCTTGCCCAGCAGAACGCCGCATGCAGTACCTATGCAGAACGCGATAAGACCGAGCGCGATGATGAGCAGTGTGTCGACCTTGAGGAAGTTCTGGGCAACTGCGGTAGCGCCGACAGTAACGCCGAGGAAGATCGTGATAATGTTCATAAGTTCGTTTGTAGCTGTCTTTACGAGACGGTCGCAAACGCCGGATTCCTTCATCAGGTTACCGAGCATAAGCATACCAACAAGGGAAGCAGAGTCCGGAACGATGAGAGAAACGATAACTGTAACCGCGATCGGGAATACTATCTTCTCGAGCTTGGAAACCTGACGGAGCTGACCCATCTTGACCTCGCGCTCCTTCTTGGTCGTGAGGAGCTTCATGATAGGCGGCTGAATTACCGGAACCAGAGCCATGTACGAGTAAGCAGCGACCGCAATGGAGCCGAGCAGCTCAGGAGCAAGTCTGGAAGTAAGGAAGATCGCTGTAGGACCGTCCGCACCGCCGATGATGGCGATAGAGGCAGCCTGCTTCAGCGAGAACCCATCGCCGAGACCGAGCGCGTTGATAGCGCATGCGCCGAGGAAGGTGAAGAAGATACCGCCCTGTGCGGCAGCGCCGAGCAGGAAGCTCTTCGGGTTTGCGATCAGCGGGCCGAAGTCGGTCATAGCGCCGATGCCGAGGAAGATGATAGGCGGATAGATACCGAGCTTAACGCCAAGGTAGAGCATATCCAGCAGACCGCCCTCGTGAAGCACCTTGCCATAGTCAAGGCTGACTTCCTTAGTGTAGGTTATCAGAAGGTTCGCGCCCTCCTGAACGTATTCAGGAGCAAAATAGGGGTTGGTGGAAGGATTCCACAGCTCAGCGTGATAAAGTCCGCTGAACGGAAGATTCGTGAGCAGCATACCGAATGCGATAGGAAGCATCAGCAGCGGCTCGTACTGCTTTTTGATCGCCAGATAGAACAGGACGAAGGAAAGCAGAATCATAATTATGCTCTGCCAGCCGTTTTCTACTCCGAAGCCTGCAAAGCCGGAGGTCGACGCGAGCGATTTTATGGTATCAACAAATATTTCCATGCTTCAATTTTCCTTTCTGTCTGTTCTCAGAACGGGCGCGTATTCTCGCCGATTCCGGCAAGGCTCCACGCGGAGCGCGCTCTCTTGTCGCGCTTCTTTACGTCGCGGATAGTGTAGGAGGTTCCCTCTTCCTCGGCGTAAGCAGCGATAGCCGCACTGATAACAGCCATTATCTCATCGTCGTTATCGTCTTCCTCAACGATCTCCTCAACGGCAGCGGGAGCAGCGGCAGGCGCAGGAGCGGCAGCCTTCTTGGCAGCCTCAGCCTTTGCAGCCCTGTTCTTGTCGATGGTCTGGAAGGTCTTGCCCAGTGCCCAGAACAGGAAGATAAGGATAGCGAGAATAAAGAATACAACAAGTATACCGGTCAGGGTGATAATGCCCACGGAACCCCAGTAATCCGGGTCAGCAAGCTGTGCATGCGCGTCTCCCAGTCCCTGGATACGGTCAACTACGCCCTGAGCTTCCTCAGTTACCGCCTCAGCAGTAGAGTGAACAGCATTATAGACGTTTTCCCACGGTCCGGAGTACGCTTCTGCTGTGCCAGCCGCTTCCGCTGAAGCCGCAGCCGACAGAATGGATAAAGCGATGTTCATATTAAGTCTCCTTTTTTGCCGAAATCGCCGTTCGGATTTTCAAATCAAATTTATTATACTATATTTTGCGAAAAAATTCAACCGAAAACATTGTGTTTTTTTTGACAAAACATAAAGCATATCTTTGTGAATTTTTAGGCAAAATGTTAAACCAGTTTAACGTCACTGGAAATCGCTCAGCAGAAACCGCCGTCCACGCCGAGCACCTGACCGGTTATAAAACGGTTCTCAGCCAGCGCCCTGACTGCCTTCGCGACCTCCGAAGGCTTCCCGAGGCGGCACACAGGAGTCTGGTCTGCAAGCTCTCTGAGTTCCTCGGAGTTGAGGTGCGAACTGTTCATCGGGCTGTCGATAACCCCAGGCGCGACCGCGTTCACGGTTATCCCGGAGGCTCCAAGCTCCCTGGCAAGAGCCTTCGTAAGCCCGACGACCCCTGCCTTAGCCGCTGAATACGCGCTCTCGCACGCGCCGCCGTAAACTCCCCAGACCGAGGACACATTCACGACCGCGCCGCTTTTGCGGTTTATCATTGAGCGTATTACGGCGTGGGTCATATTGTAAACGCCGTTCAAATCGACATTCATAACGCTCTGCCAGTCCTCCGGAGTAATATCGGTAAACAGCTTTATCTGCGATATCCCCGCATTATTTACCAGCACGTCTATCCTGCCGTAGTCCTTCAGAACCTTTTCCGCCGCCGCCTCGCAGGAAGCGTAATCCGAGACGTCGCAGCGCACCGCCGAGCAGCGCAGCTTTCCACAGAGCCGCTGAGCCTCGTCCGCCCGGGAATTATAGGTGAACACCACGTCGTCCGTAGCCGCGAATTCTGCAGCGATGGCGCTTCCGATGGTGCCGGTTCCGCCGGTAATTAGTATCGTACTCATGCGCTTACTTGCCGTCCACTGTTATCTCGCCGTCCTGCGTGCCTATGCTTATTTCGGAAAGCGGATTCTCTGCGTGGTCGATTATCAGCTCTGCGATTTTATCCTCGATGTCGCTGCGGATCACGCGGCGGATATCTCTGCCGCCGTACTTCCCGCCGAACGCCTTCTGAGCCACGGTCTTGTACGCGTCGTCGGTGATGCGGAGCGCGATTTTCTTCTCCGCGAGCGGAGCCTCCAGCTCATGCAGCATAAGCTTCGCAATCTCAGCGTAGTTCTCAACTGTCAACGGGTGGAAAACAATGATCTCGTCCACGCGGGCGATGAACTCCGGTCTGAGGAAGTCGCGGAGTCCCTTCATTGCGCGCTCCTTGCTGATATCGCCCTCGGTCTTTGTGAATCCAACGCTGTTTGTTCCGGTGGAGCTTCCCGCGTTGGAGGTCATGCAGATGATAGTGTTTTCAAAGCTTACGGAGCGGCCGTGCGCGTCGTTTATTTTGCCCTCGTCGAGTATCTGGAGCAGTATATTCATTACGTCGGGGTGAGCCTTCTCTATCTCATCGAAAAGTATCACGGAATAGGGCTTGCGGCGTACCTTTTCAGTGAGCTGACCAGCCTCGTCGTAGCCAACGTATCCTGGAGGCGAACCGATTATCTTGGACACGCTGTGCTTCTCCATGAACTCCGACATATCAAGCCTGATGAGCGGCTCTACGGTGTCGAACATCTCGCTTGCCAGAACTTTAACAAGCTCGGTCTTGCCGACGCCGGTCGGACCTACGAAGATGAACGAAGCGGGTCTGCGGCGCTCCGTGAGCTGAACCCTGGTGCGCTTTATAGCCTTTGCGACCAGCTCGCACGCCTCGTCCTGACCGATAACGTGCGATTTCAGGCGGGATTCCATATCGCGCAGGCGTGCGGACTCCTGCGCCGCCACCTTAGAGGCCGGAATGCCGGTCCAGATCTCAATGACCTCGGCCAGCAGCTGCTCGTCAACAGCAGGCGCAGGCTTGCAGAGCAGGTCATGCAGCTGTGCTTCGACCTGGAGAATACGCGAGCGGCAGGATGCGATCTTCGCATAGGTTTCCTCCTCTTCGCTGCGCGCAGAGGACTGCGTAAGCTCGTCAAGCTGCGCCTGAAGACGCTCCAGCTCGTTCTGAAGCTCAGGGATCTCGGAAAGCTGCGGAGAGTCCAGATTGAGGCGCGAGCAGGCCTCGTCGATCAGATCGATAGCCTTGTCTGGCAGAAAGCGGTCGGTGATATAGCGCTCACTCATCTCGGCGGCGCGGCGGCACATCTCGTCCGACACGGTAACACCGTGGAAGGTTTCGTAATAGGAACGGATGCCCTTGAGAATTTCTGTGGTCTCGGAAACAGACGGTTCCCCGATGTACACCGGCTGAAAGCGGCGTTCCAGAGCGGCATCCTTTTCGATGTATTTGCGGTATTCCTTGAGCGTGGTCGCGCCGATGACCTGAATATCGCCGCGCGCGAGAGCCGGCTTGAGGATATTTGCAGCATTCATAGAGCCTTCAGAGTCACCAGCACCGACAATATTGTGCACCTCGTCGATGACGAGAATGATGTTGCCGATCTTTTTGACCTCGTCGATCAGGCCCTTCATGCGGCTCTCGAACTGGCCGCGGAACTGTGTACCCGCAACCAGTGCGGTCAGGTCGAGCAGATGGACCTCCTTGTTGCGCATCTTAAAAGGAATGCGGCCCTCGTTGATACGCACGGCAAGTCCCTCCGCGACAGCAGTCTTGCCGACGCCCGGCTCACCGATCAGGCAGGGATTGTTCTTCTGGCGGCGGTTGAGGATCTGAATGACGCGGTCGGTTTCGCGGTCGCGTCCGACGATATGGTCAATGCGGCCCTCAGCGGCCTTCTGGGTCAGGTTTTCGCAGTAATTGTTAAGATACTTGCGTTTTTTGTCGTCGCGGCTGCGGCCGCGCTTGTCGCTGTTCTGCGTGCTCTCCTGCGCCGGACGGGCAGGGGAGGAGGATGTGGTCATGGGGTCGGTCTCGTGCGGCGCTTCGTCATCCGAGCCGTCCGACCCTGCCGTCACAAGCTCATTCAGATCGGACAGCGAGCCGATCTCACCGGACAGTGCCTCGAGATCGTCCTCCGTAATGCCCATCTGTTCCATGATGTTGTCAAGCGGCTTGACGCCCAGCTCGCGCGCGCACTTGAGGCACAGGCCCTCCTGCGTGGTCTTATCCGGGCCTTCGATTTTGGTGATGAACACCACTGCGATGTTTTTCTTGCACCGCGAGCACATTGGCATGTTCATAATTGGTTAAACTCCTTCATTCTGCAATGGAATTACAGATTCTGACGATTCATGCCGCAGTAAACGGCAGGAACGCGATAATTTTAGCTAACAGGAACGTATTTTCGATACGTTCGGGTGAAAGATATCCCAGCTCGGTAAAGGTCACCGGATAGAACCAGTGTGCACCGAGCAGTACGAGCACGACGAGCAGCAGACCGGTCGCAAGCCCGATCCCGCCGCCGGCCAGTGCATCGAGTATGCCGAGAGGGGTGACTCGGCTGAGCAGACGGAGCGCCCTGACCGCAAGCGATATCAGAATACTGAGCAGGACGGAAAACACTGCGATCAGCACAAGATAGGAAATACTCTCAGCCATGCTCTGCACCGCAGTGCAGAGCGCCGTCTGTACGCTGTCCGCCAGCGCGTCCGGCACGCCCGACTGCTTGAGCTTATGCTCAAAAACACTGCGCACAATCGGCTCTGCAAGCCATTTCGCGGCTGATGGCGCCAGCTGGCGGGCGAGAAAGTACGATCCGGCCATTGCGATGCAGCGGCCCACAAGACCTGCGAGCGAGGCGAGTGCGCCGCGTCGGAGACCAAGGATCAGATTGACGAGCACGACCGCGAGGATCACGAGATCGGGCACGTTAAGCAGGCTGAGAAGTACATCAGGAATCTGCTGCGGCTGCATCGGCTGTTACCTCCCTGGACTGCGCGGAGCGGGCAGTGAATATGCGGGCGTTGCTGTTGTAAAGAACGAATACTGTACCGTCATCGGTGAGCAGTATGCGGCGTGCACCGATGGCCTCATCGTTGTGCCAGAGCGCATGGAACTGCGTGTCATACACCGTGACGCCGGTGCTTGTCAGCACCGCCTCACCGGCGGCGGAGACCGCCAGCGCGCTCGGCTCCTCGTCGAGCGGCTCCGGGCCGTAGACCGAACCGCCGCGCACCGTATATAGATCGCTGCGTGCGCCGCCCGAGTACGAACGGATCGCAAGCACCATCGCGTTGTCGCGCGTCGCGACCGAGATCAGGTCGCTCGTGCCGACGGTCAGCGCGTGCTCGCTGCTGCCGCGGCGCGTGACCAGATACAGACCGTCGTCGCACAGCACGGCTGCCGACCCGTTATCGAGATAGCACAGCTCTACGCCGAGCGCGTTCTCCAGCTCGGTATCCGAGATCTGCTTGCCGCTCGATACATCATAAAAGCGGACATGGCTGATAAGCGATGCATCCCGCTGCTCGAAGGCGAGCACAGCGACCGTTTTCCCGTCGGGGGAGAGGCCGCCCGAGACGATATACAGCTCGGACGAGCTGAATTTGAACAGCTCCTCGCCCTTGGTGGAATAAACAGCAGCGGCGGTGCGGTAGCCCTGCTCGTCAGTGATGAGCAGAAAATCACCTGTCCGTCCGATGCTGCCGGTCAGAATGGCGGAATTCAGCGCGACCTCCGCCTTGACCGAGGACGCATCTGTTAAAACCGCATTCTTGCCGCCGCGGTCATAGACCAGAACATTGGTCTGGCAGGACTCCACGACCGGATTGGAATAGCCGATCGTCACTTGAAAAGTCGTCATGCTGCCCGGGCGGGAAAGATAAAGTGCGTCACTGTCTGCGTAGGCGAGACCGGACTCGAACAGCGCGCCATCGCTGAAAATACCGTTTTCGAATTCTATGTTCGTGATGTCGCCCTCATGCTGGCGCGCACCGGCGAGCGCGTACTGCACCGTGCGCTGAATGGCTGACGGCGCGAACAGACCATAATGGGTCAGTACAAAGCAGAATGCGCCGACTGCCAGCAGCCAGCCGCAGACAAAACGCAGCTTCGTGACAAAGCGAATGCGCGGATCGCGGCTCTCTTCCAAGCGGATACGGCGGTCTCTGCCCGTTGCCGGAAAGCGGATAAGATTTCTTACTCTGGACATTTTTTCGTTTGGTGTGTCACCCATCAAGGTTCACCTCCTCATTATATCGCTTTTCGAGGCGTAAAATATGAATAGTCAATAAATTTTTCAGTCCCCCAGCCGAAAACGGTCGAGTTCACCCGTGTGGTCATACCACAGCCGGTTCATGAACAGACCGCAGGCAGGCAGCGTCGGACCGGCCTGTTCACGGTCGCAGGACGCAAGCACATCGGCAACGTCGTCAGGCCGCAGCTTGCCGCCGCCGACATAGACAAGGGTGCCCGAAATGGCACGAACCATGTTGTACAGAAAGCCGTCGCCGCATACGCGGATACGGATGAGATCATCAACCTTGTCCACGTCACACCAGAAGATCGTGCGGACCGTGCTTTTGACCGGCGTACCCTGACTGCGCACAGATGCAAAATCGTGCGTGCCGACAAAGCGCTGTGCGCCCTCGTGCATCCGTTCTGCATCGAGCGGATAATTGTAGCGGTACGCGTATCGCGCATGAAAAGGATCGCGCAGCGTGGACGGAAAGATATAATAGGCGTATTCCTTTCGAGTGCAGTCAAAACGCGCGTCAAAGTCCTCCGGGACTTCGGCTGCGCCTGAGACCGCAATATCGGGCGGCAGAAAGCTGTTGAGCGCAAAGGGAAGCCGGTCTGTCGGAATGGTGCAGCGCTCGGTCTTGAAGCTCGCGACATAACGTCTTGCGTGAACACCCGAGTCGGTGCGGCCGACACCGGAGACATGCACCTTCTCGCCGAGCAGACGGAAGAGCGCAGTCTCCATGCTTTCCTGAATGGACGGCCCGTTTTTCTGTATCTGCCAGCCGTTGTAGTTTGTGCCGTCATAGGACAGCACCAGAGCAATGTTTTTCATACAATCAAATACCTGACAAGTAATTTACAGACCCAGTCTGCGCAGCGCGATCACAGCCGCAAACAGCACGGCAACGAGCAGCATGGAGCAGATGTCCACACGCGCAATCTTCAGCTGACGCATGCGGGTACGGCCGACGTCTCCGCGGTAAAGGCGGCACTCCATGGCGGTCGCAAGCTCATCTGCGCGGCGGAACGCCGAGATGAACAGCGGCACGAGAATGGGGATCATGGCCTTGGCGCGCTGAATGAGGTTGCCGGAGTCGAAGTCCGCGCCGCGCGCCTTCTGCGCCGAGATGATCTTCTCGGTCTCCTCAATCAAGGTCGGAATAAAACGCAGAGCGATCGACATCATCATGGAAAGCTCATGCACCGGCACATGCAGCTTTTTGAGCGGGGCGAGCAGTCGCTCGAGACCGTCGGTCAGCTGGATGGGCGAGGTGGTGTAGGTGAGCATGGAGGTCGCGATGATGAGCAGCATCAGTCGCAGCACCATGAATACCGCCATGCGGATGCCCTCTACGCTGATGTGCAGGAATTTCCACTGCCAGACATAATCGCCCGGCGTATAGAACAGATTGAGCACCGCCGTGAACATGACGATGAGCAGAATGGGCTTGAGTCCGCGCACGACCATTTTGGGTGAAATACGCGAAATTCCGATAACGAGGGCGAGAAACAGGATGATAAGGCCGTAAGAGACCGGTCCCTGCGCAAGAAACAGCAGCACAATAAGTGCAACCGTCAGCACGATCTTGACGCGCGGGTCAAGCCGGTGAACGGCGCTGTTTCCGGGAAAGAACTGGCCGATGGTAATGTCCTTGAGCATCAGTGGGCGCCCCCTTTCTTCCTGCAGGCGCGCAGCGCGTCCATCGCCTGCGCAACGGTATAAACCGAGGTATCAACATCATATCCGCGCTTTTTCAGCTCTATCATGACCTTGGTGATCATCGGGATATCGAGACCTGCCGCAACGATTTCGTCGGCGTGAGAGAACACCTCGCGCGGCGTATCGCAGAACAGAACCCTTGCGTGATCCATGACGAGCAGGCGGTCAGCGATCTGCGAAATATCCTCCATGGAGTGCGAGACGATGAGGATGGTCGCGCCGGACTGCGCATGGTAATTGCGGACAAGCTCGAAGATCTCATCGCGGCCTGCCGGATCGAGGCCGGCGGTCGGCTCATCGAGAACGAGCACATCCGGACGCATGGCGATCACGCCCGCGATGGCAACGCGGCGCTTCTGACCGCCGGAGAGCGCGAACGGAGACTGGTCGGCAAGCTCAGGGGCAAGGCCTACCGCCTCCATTGACTCGCGCACGCGCGCGTCGATCTCTGCCTGCGGCAGGCTCATGTTGGTCGGGCCGTAGGCGATGTCCTTCGCAATCGTCTCCTCGAACAGCTGATACTCCGGATACTGAAATACCAGACCGACGCGAAATCGCGTCTCTCGCGCACATTTGCCCTTTGCATCCCAGATAGATTTGCCGTCGAGCAGGACTTCTCCCTCGGAAGGCTGGAGCAGACCGTTCAAATGCTGAATAAGCGTGGACTTGCCCGAACCGGTGTGACCGATCACGCCGAGGATCTCTCCCTTGTTGATCTGAATATCGACATGGTCGAGCGCGACACGCTCAAAAGGGGTGCCTGCGCCGTAAACATGCGTCAGGCCCCGTGTTTCAAGTATGGTTGACAATGGAATTTCTCCTTATATTGCAGTTATGCCAAATAGGTTTCCAGAATATCCGCGCATTCATTGACGCTCAGCGCGTCGATCGGCAGGCTCTCGCCGTCCTGTCTGTTGAGGTCATACAGAACCTCGATCGTCTGCGGTACGGTGAGCGAGGCGGCGCGCAGCTTGTCCACCTGTGTGAAGATCTCGCGCGGCCTGCCGTCCATCAGCACGTTTCCCTCGTGCATGACGACGACGCGCTGCGCCTGTACGGCTTCATCCATATGGTGGGTGATGAGGATGACCGTAATGCCGTATTTACGGTTGAGCTCGCGCACGACGCTCATGACCTCGCGGCGGCCCTGAGGGTCGAGCATGGCAGTCGGTTCGTCGAGCACGACGCAGCGCGGCATCATGGCGATCACACCTGCGATGGCGACGCGCTGCTTCTGACCGCCCGACAGGCGGTGCGGCGCCTGCGCGCGGTACTCATACATGCCGACGGCCTTGAGCGCGTCATCTACGCGCTTTCGGATTTCGGCAGGCGGGATGCCCATGTTTTCGAGCGCGAACGCGACATCTTCTTCAACGACCGTTGCAACGATCTGATTATCCGGGTTCTGAAACACCATGGAGACCGTTTTGCGTACCTCATAGGTGTTGTTTTCGTCGCGCGTGTCCATCATGTCGACGTAGCACACGCCGCCGGTAGGCAGACGGATCGCATTGAAGCAGCCGGCGAGCGTGCTTTTGCCCGAGCCGTTGTGACCCAGCACCGCCACGAACTCGCCGCGCTGGATACTGAGGTTCACGCCCTTCAGCACCTGCACCGGCTCCTGACCCTCTTCCGCCGGATAGGCATAGCGAAGATCTTCGGTTTTGATTATTTCAGCCATTTCAGTAGTTTTCATCCTTTTTTGTTACTCTTCCGCAATAAAACGGGCCGACGAACCGCAGGGGAGCACCAGACCGGTAGACTCGACCGGCAGGCCGAGCTCCTGTGCCTCGATTTTACCGGCGGCCCGCTTTCCTGCCGTAATACCCAGCAGATAGCTCATGACCGACGGAGCGAGACCGGTCGAATAGCTCGAAATGAGCACGAACAGCGGCTTGTCGCTCAGCACGCCCATGGTAAGATCAACGAAATCCGCAACGTCCTCCTCGATCTTCCATGTCTCGCCGGACGGACCGCGGCCATAGCTCGGCGGATCCATAATGATAGCATCATATTTGCGGCCGCGCCGGATCTCTCGCTGCACGAACTTTTTGCAGTCATCCACGATCCAGCGGATCGGACGGTCAGCCAGACCGGAAGATGCCGCGTTTTCGCGTGCCCACTGCACCATGCCCTTGGATGCATCGACATGGCAGACCGATGCACCGGCGTTTGCCGCTGCGAGCGTTGCGCCGCCCGTATAGGCGAACAGGTTGAGCACGCTGATCGGGCGTCCTGCGCCGCGGATCATCCTGTCAATAAAGTCCCAGTTTGCCGCCTGCTCAGGAAACAGGCCTGTGTGCTTGAAGCTCATGGGCTTGAGCTGGAACGTCTCCGTAATGAATAGCCCACTGCTCGGGCAGCCTGCGGATTTCCCACTTGCCGCCGCCTGCATTCGAGCGGTGATAGATGGCGTTCGGACGGTTCCATGCCTTGCAGTCCTTGTCGCGTGCCCAAATGGCCTGCGGGTCGGGACGCTGCAAAATCTGGCTGCCCCATCGTTCGATTTTTTCTCCGCCGCCGCAGTCGAGCACGGCGTAGTCTTTCCAGTTATCTGCGATCCACATAAAATACCTTCCTTAATTCCGGGTATGTAATTACATAATGTATCAGTTTCTATTTTAACACCAAACTGCGCCCAGTGCAACGAAAATCGCAAGGAGCGCTCTGCCATGCGTTTTGGCAAAAAACGCTAAAAAGGGACTGTCCCGACAGCGAGACAGTCCCATGGGTGGGGAGAGAACAGAAATTTCCGAGAACAGGTTAGGGGGTCAGATGACGATGGCGCGCGGCGGCACCGGCGAAGAAAACACGATCTGCGTTTCGGTTTTGCCGAACTGCTGGAGCTTCCCGATAAAGCCGTCAAGATCCTGCGTCGAAGGGAAGGAGACCTTGATGAGCATGGAATAGTTGCCGGTCACGCAGTTGCATTCCAGAACGTTGGGAATCGCCGCGATAAACGGATAGAACTCTGCTTTCTGTGCCGGCTGCATATCCAGATGCACATAGGCAAGAATGTGGTGGCCGAGCTGAAGCGGATCGAGGTCGAGCGTATACGCACGGATAACGCCCTGCTTCTCCAGCCGCTCGATGCGCGCGGAGACGGCCGGAGAGGACAGCCGCACTTCGCCTGCAAGGGTCTTGATCGGAGTGCGGGAGTTTTTTTGCAGCAGGCGCAGCAGTTTCAGGTCGATTTCATCCATAGGGCGGTAGCCCTCCTTATCTTTGAGAATGTTGCAAAACAAAAAGGAATCCACCTCGCGCGTGCGAAGTGAACTCCTTTGTTCATTTACATTATAAAGCATTATGCCGCATATGTCAAACAAAATACTGTGTCCTGCATATAATTATGAACCGCTGCGCTCTGCTGTTTTTGTGCACTACACACGAAAAACCGTTTTTTCGCCCGCGAGATCAGACATCCGAGTCCGTGATCGGACGGAAAACGATCCACTGGCCGTCGATCAGCACCTCAAGCGTATCGCCCATGCGCTGATAGCCGTAGCCCGTGCCGAAGTTGGACTGGTCGTTCTCGGTCGGTGCGTCCGTGCCACTGGCTGTCTGCGAGGTGATCTCGCCGTCCATGTTGCCGCAGCGGCCCTCGACCGTGCTGACCTCTCCCGCAGACTGGTACAGCGTGTTATCCACCATCACCATCATCGGCGCGTCCGTCACCGGACGGTCCTGCGCGGTGTCGGGGAGCGTCGAAGCGTCATCCGCGCTCTGTGTGCCTATGTCTGCATTTTCGCTGTCTTTTGCCGTATCTCTGCTGCCGCAGCCGGTCAGTGAAAGCGCAAGCAGCAGCGCAAGTATTAGTGTAACCATACGTTTCTTCATGGTATCCACCGCCTTTCTGTCCGGTTAGACGGACGGGTTCCCGGAATGTTCCCGGTTACTTTTTCTTCTTCGGCTTTGCCCAGCCTTTTTTCGGCTGCGGCGCACGGGATGCCGGCTTTGCTGCCGGTTTGCCGCTGCGGCGTGGGTTTTCCGGCCGCGCCGCCGAAACGCCGTGGCGGTGCGCCGGTTTGCTGCTTCTGGGAGCGACGTTCTGCTCGCCGCCGCGGTTCGGGTGGATGAGACATTCCTTTCCGTAGCCGATCAGATCTTCGCGACCTGCCTTTTTAAGCGCCGCAAGAATGATCGGACGCTTGTCCGGACGGCGCCATTGCAGCAGCGCACGCTGCATCGCCTTTTCCTCCGGTGTTTTCGCGACATATACCGGCTTCATCGTGCGAGGGTCGATGCCGGTATAATACATCGCGGTGGACAGCGTGCCGGGGGTAGGGTAGAAGTCCTGCACCTGCTCGGGCATATAGCCGATGCGGTTGAGGTACTGCGCGAGCATGATCGCGTCGTCGAGCGTCGCGCCGGGATGCGAGCTCATCAAGTACGGCACAAGATACTGCTTGCGGCCGAGCTTCTGGTTGATGCGTGCATAGCGCTCACGGAACTGCTCGTAGACGTTGAACGACGGCTTGCCCATATAATAGAGTGCATTGTCGCTCATGTGCTCAGGCGCGACCTTGAGCTGGCCCGAAATGTGATGCTCGACCAGTTCCTTGAAGAAGGCATCGTTCCTGTCCGCCATCATATAGTCGTAGCGCAGACCCGAGCGGACGAAAACCTTCTTGATACCCTCGATCCGGCGCAGCTCGCGCAGCAGGTTGAGGTAATCCGTGTGGTCGGCCTCAATGTTGCTGCACGCAGATGGGAACAGACAGCGCTTGTCCTTGCAGCAGCCGTGTGTGTCCTGCTTTTTGCAGGCAGGGAAGCGGAAATTCGCCGTCGGACCGCCGACATCGTGGATGTAGCCCTTGAAGCCGGGCATCTGGGTGATTTTTTTCGCTTCCTCGATGACGCTCTCGTGGCTGCGCACCTGAATATAGCGTCCCTGATGGAACGCAAGTGCGCAGAAATTGCACGCACCGAAGCAGCCTCGGTTGTGAATGATAGAAAACTGAACCTCCTGAATGGCCGGAACACCGCCGAGTGCCTCGTAGGACGGGTGGTAGGTGCGCATATAGGGCAGCGCATAAACGTGATCCATCTCCTCGGTGGTCAGCGGCTTCGCGGGCGGATTCTGGATGAGCACGCGCCGGCCGTGGCGCTGAAGCAGCGCCCTGCCGCGCACGGCATCCTGCTCGTCATACTGGAGCTTGACCGAACGGGCATAGTCCGGCTTGCTCGCGCAGACATCCTCGTAGGACGGGCACTCGACCGCATCCCACGCGAGACCCTCGGCGTCGTGCGCCATGTAGGCTGTGCCGCGCACACCGACGCAGGCATCTGCGCCTTTTCTGCCGTGCCGGAGATTGTTCGCAAGCTCAACCACCGAATGTTCGCTCATGCCGTACATCACACCGTCCGCGCCGGTAGACTCCAGAATGGATGGCATAACGCGGTCAGCCCAGTAGTCGTAGTGCGCAAAGCGGCGCAGGCTCGCCTCGATGCCGCCGAGATAGACCGGCGTATCGGGGAAGGCACGGCGTGCGAGCATGGAATAGACGGTGACGGCGCGGTCGGGACGTTTGCCGCCCTTGCCGCCGGGGGTATAGGCATCGTCCGAGCGGCGTTTTTTCGCAGAGGTATAGTGTGCGACCATCGAGTCAATATTGCCGCCATTGATGAGCACCGCATATCGCGGCCGTCCCATCGCGAGAAAATCATGCTCATCGCGGAAATCCGGCTGACTGAGGATCGCGACCTTATAGCCTGCGTCCTCGAGTACACGGGAAATGATCGCCGTACCGAATGAGGGGTGGTCGACATAGGCGTCACCCGTCACGATCAGGAAGTCGCAGTAATACCATCCGCGCTCGGTCATATCCTGTTTTGAAATAGGAAGAAATCCGTTCATTTTTGCTCCTTTGCGGCCGTACCGCAGTATTTTGTTCTCTGTATATCGACCATAA
>OLPS01002142.1_pt1 | contig 18598 bp, 16 predicted proteins | sample 1673071 | NCBI WGS metagenome assembly OLPS01 (sample SAMEA3136752, study PRJEB25190) | human gut metagenome | reverse complement strand
ATTCCTGCTACCACCACGTTTTCTTACGGCACTTTCGGTTCCAAAAGTGCCTACCTGTGTACATTAACGATATATCAACACATCATTTCTGGTGTTCCTGCCACTTTTTTTCCCAGTCCGGACCGTATTTAAAATACATCTTCATCTCGGTTCCGACACTGATGAGGCGTGCATCGTCCGGGATCTCCTCACGCGTATACCAGCCTGCCTCAGAAAGCTCGTCCTCCTGCAGCCGGATCTTATCGTCCCCATCCAGTTCTGCAAAAAATCCGATCATCTCCGTATCAGTAAACGCCCACGGCTGACTCTTGAAATAGCGGATATTTTTAACTTTCAGCCCGACTTCCTCCATCACTTCGCGGCGGACGGTCTCTTCAAATGTCTCCCCGATCTCGACAAATCCAGCGATCAGCGCATATCCACGGTAAGTACTGTGGTTGACGCGGTAGCGCGACATAAGAAGTTTGTCCCCGTTCGTGATCGCCACGATGACTGCCGGGGAGATCTTTGGATATTCCGTCTGGCCGCAGACCGGGCAGACGAGCGCCCGCTCGATCTTGCTGTCCTCCGTCTTTGCCCCACAGCGCCCGCAGAACTGACGGCTCTGTCTCCAGCGCCACAGCTGCACCGCCGTGATCGCTGCAAATGCCTGGTGCATCGGCTCCATCGCACGGATGTCGGTCGGCGTTTTCCATGCATAGTAAAGCTGTTCCAACTCTTTTTCTGCCCCTTCTTTTAGCTTTGCCAGAATCTCTTCTGCTTCTTTCTCCGGCACACTGACCAGAAAATATGGCTTCTCATCAACCGAAAAGAGATAGACCGCCCGATCCATCAGTTCCGGAACTGCCGCCTCAATCTCCTCCCGGCGCGGGATAGTAAGCACATGTTCCTCCGCGGTCTCACGCAGAAGAATCCGGCCTTTCTGGATGCAGAAGACGTAGTCCTGTGCTCCAGGTTTCTGAATGTGGTATGTATTGTCGTAGCGATGTGGTGCGATGTCCTGTATCATAACTTTATCTCTCTATCCTTTTATTCTCCAAAACTTGTGCAACCGTTATTTCCATACTGTGTAACGGCTGTCCCCGCAGGCATTCATTGTAATCTTTCTGCAAGTCTCTTCATTTTACTCTTTTTATTAAAAAAATACAATCCCCCGGTTCGCCCCAGACTTACAACCGTCCCACAAAATCCTCATATCCAAACGCCCGCACCACTTCCGCTGTCCCATCTTCATGCCGGTATACGATCGACGGAAGCGGCATTCCATTAAAGGTATTATTTTTGACCATCGTATAGAGCGCCATATCGCCAAACACCAGCCGTCCGCCCTCTTTTAGCGGTGCATCAAACGAATAATCCCCGATGCAGTCCCCCGAAAGACAGGTTGGTCCGCCCAGGCGGAACGTATACGGCTTTTCGCCCGCTTCTCCCGCTCCGATAAGCGGCGGACGGTACGGCATTTCCAGCACATCCGGCATATGGCAGGCTGCCGAGGTATCCAGAATCGCAATCTGCATGCCGTTTTCCATCGTCTCCAGCACGGAAGTTACAAGAAATCCCGCGTTTAAGACAACTGCCTCGCCCGGTTCCAGGTATACTTCCACACCATATTTTTCGCGCAGCCCGCGCACCAGGCGGATCAGGCGTTCCCGGTCATAATCTTCTCTCGTAATGTGGTGTCCGCCGCCCAGGTTCAGCCATTTTACCTTTGAAAACCAGGCTCCAAACTTCTCCTCCGCTGCCCGCAGCGTCGTCTCCAGGTCATCTGAATTCTGCTCGCAGAGCGTATGCATATGAAATCCATTCAGATACGGAAGGATGGTTTCTTCAAAGTTTCCCGCCTCCGAAAGCATCGAAAGAGTCGTCCCCATGCGGGATCCCGGCGCACACGGATCATAGATCGCGTGACCCTCCTGCGTGGAACACTCCGGGTTCAGCCGGAGTCCCGCCTGTTTTCCGGCTTTTTTTACTTTTTCACCATATTTCAGCACCTGCCCCGGCGTATTAAAAACAATGTGGTCGGCATAATTTAAAATCTCATCAAACTCATCCGGGCGGTAGGCGGCAGAAAACACATGGGTCTCCCCGCCAAACTCCGTTTTTCCAAGTCGCGCCTCATAAAGCCCGCTCGCCGCGGTTCCCGACAGATACTGACGAATCAGCGGGTAGACCGAATACATGGAAAATGCTTTCTGTGCCAGCAGAATCCGGCATCCAGCCCGCTCTGCCGTATCTTTCAAAATTTCCAGATTTTTCTTTAAAAGCGTCTCATCCACCACATAAAATGGCGTGCGGATCGCCGCCGTGTCCCGGAGAACCCCAGCCGCCTCCCGTTCCTGCATCTATTTTCCTTCCTTTCCTTCTCGCTTCCATCTTCCCTGTCCATTCTCTTCCTGCGCCTAAAAAACGCAAAATAAAACCAGTTTCTTACATGGAGGCATTTTTATCTTAATCCACCAGTGCCGGATCCCAGGATTCCTTCCACGGAAGTCCCCATTTATTTAACGCATCCATAAATGGATCCGGATCAAATTCTTCAATATTATAAACGCCCGGTTTCTGCCAGGTTCCATTCATCACCAGCATCGCACCGATCATCGCCGGTACACCGGTTGTATAGGAGATCGCCTGGGAACCAACCTCTTTGTAGCACTCCTGATGATCACAGATATTATATAAGTAATACTTCTTCTCTTTTCCATCCTTCTTACCCTGGAAAATGCATCCGATATTCGTTTTTCCAACAGTACGAGGACCAAGGGATGCCGGATCCGGAAGCACTGCCTTTAAGAACTGCAGCGGTACGATCTCTTTTCCTTCGTACATAATCGGCTCGATCGAAGTCATGCCGACGTTCTCCAGACACTTTAAATGGGTCAGGTAACTCTGACCGAAGGTCATGAAGAAGCGGATCCGCTTGATTCCCGGCATATTGAGCGCCAACGATTCGATCTCCTCATGGTGAAGCAGGTACATATCCTTCATGCCGACGCCGTCAAAATCATACTCTCTCTTGATCTCCATCGGTTTCGTCTCTACCCAGTGTCCATCTTCCCAGTAAGAACCGTTTGCCGACACCTCCCGGATATTGATCTCCGGGTTAAAATTGGTTGCAAACGGATAGCCGTGGTCGCCGCCGTTGCAGTCCAGAATGTCGATGTAGTTGATTTCGTCAAATTCATGTTTCAGCGCATACGCCGAAAACACGCCGGTTACACCCGGATCAAAGCCGCTTCCCAGCAGTGCGGTAATGCCCGCCTCTTTAAATTTCTCACGGTATGCCCACTGCCATTTGTACTCAAATTTTGCCGTGTCCTCCGGCTCATAGTTCGCAGTATCGATATAATGAGTCTTCGTCGCCAGGCAGGCATCCATGATCGTCAGATCCTGGTACGGAAGCGCCAGGTTCAGCACCACATCCGGGTTAAATTTCTCAATCAGGGCAATCAGCTCATCCCCGTTGTTTGCATCCACCTGCGCAGTCTGGATCTTCGTCTTGGTGGTTCCCTCTAATTTTTCTTTCAGCGCATCGCATTTGGACTTCGTCCGGCTTGCAATGCAGATCTCCTCAAATGCCTCGCTGTTCTGGCAGCACTTGTGAATTGCTACGGAAGCTACGCCTCCACATCCGATAATTAACGCTTTTCCCATCTTTTTTCCTCCTGTATTCTGAAATGTACTCTGTTTTTGTTCCATTTTATAATCCTAATTTCACATTTGCTTTTGTTCAAACACTTTTCAGTTCATGTCTCAAACACACACTTTTATTTGATGATACCAGGGTCAAAAGGTCAGAAGTTCGACGCAAGCTTGCTTGCAGGAGAATTTTTGACCTTGGGACCCGCCAAAAACATTTCTTACTTAATCTTTGGATTTCCCAACAGCGCCAGCAGCATCTCCCTTACAATCTTGCACGCCACCGCCGTCGATGCACCGGACGCATCCAGCGCCGGGGATAATTCATTCACATCACATCCAACAATCCGAGCTGCGCTGCAGATCTGCGTGACTGCCCGTCGAAGTTCCTCAAAACTGATTCCGCCCGGTTCCGGCGTTCCTGTTCCCGGAAACACACTCGGATCCAGCACATCCAGATCCAGGGTAAAATACACCGGTTTTCCTTCCAGTTTCCGAAGAGTTTCCTGAAGGACTTCCATATCCACAATAAATGGATGCGTCGTCACGTGTTCTTTTCCCCAGCGCCATTCCTCCCGGTCGCCGGAGCGGATACCAAACTGCGTGATCCTGCCGTCTCCCAGGACTTCCCAGCAGCGGCGCAGCACACAGGCGTGCGAAAGTTTCGCACCCAGATAATCGTCCCGCAGATCGGCATGTGCATCAAAATGGATGATATGCAGATCCGGATATTTCTCTGCCAGCGCCTGCACCGGTGCCAGCGTCACCAGGTGCTCGCCGCCCAGCATAAATGGTATCTTGCCATCCCCGGCAACCTCCGCCGCCCGTTCCCGCAGATCCTTTAACGCCAACGATGCGTCGCCAAAGCAGAGCTCCTGATCGCCCGCGTCAAACACAGCGTAATCGGTCAGATCACGGTCCTGGTACGGCGAATACGATTCCAGCCCATAGGATTCCGAGCGGATCGCCCGTGAGCCGAACCGGGTGCCCGGGCGGTACGAAGTGGTCGAGTCAAACGGCGCGCCGTAGAGCACGATCCCCGCCTCCTCATAGCTGGCGTCACACGCCAGAAACGTCTCAATATTTGCCTTCAACATCTTCTAACATCTCCTCCACATATGCCGGCAGGTAAAATGCCCCTTTATGCAGGGTCGTCGTATAATACCGGCAGTCCAGTCCCCGCAGGTTCCATCTTGTCTCATCCAAATTCTTTAACGGATGGTATTTCTTCGACGCAAATCCAAACAGCCAGTGCCCGGACGGGTAGGTCGGGATATGCGCCTGATAGACGCGGCTGATCGGAAACGACTCTACGATCCGCTTATGTGCCCGCTTGCACGCCTCCGCGTCCTCGGCATAAAACGGGCTTTCATGCTGATTGACCATGATGCCGTCCTCTTTTAACGCCTTATAGCAGTTCCCGTAAAATTCCCGGGTAAAAAGCCCTTCGCCCGGTCCAAACGGGTCGGTTGAATCCACGATGATCAGATCGTATTCATTTTCCTTAAAGCGGACATATTTCAGCCCATCCTCATAGTGGATCGAGAGTCTCGGATCATCGAGACGGCACGCTGTCTTCGGCAGATATTTCCGGCAGACCTCCACCACCAGCGGGTCGATCTCCACCATGTCGATGTGCTCGATCTCCGGATAGCGGGTCAGCTCCCGGATCACGCCTCCATCCCCGGCTCCAATCACCAGTACCTTTTTGACCAACGGATGCACTGCCATCGGCACATGCGTGATCATTTCGTGATAGATAAATTCATCCTTTTCCGTCAGCATCATATATCCATCCAAAGTCAGAAACCGCCCAAATTCCGGCGAATCAAAGACATCGATCCGCTGAAACTCGCTCTTTCCGCTGTAAAGCTGGCGATCCACCCGGATGGAAATTTTTACATTTGGCGTATGATTCTCTGAAAACCAGAAATTCATAATTTTCCCCTTTCTATCTACTGCTTATCTATTTCAGCACATTCAGGCGCTCAATCCCCGGATCCTCCGGTCCAGTCATTGAACATCCTTTTTCCAGCGCATACGCAATGTAGTCAATGATCTCTTCCGTGATCTGCTCGCCCGGCGTCAGAATCGGGATGCCCGGCGGGTAGCACATGACAAACTCACTGCACACACGTCCGGCTGTCTCGCGGATCGGAAGAGATTCTTTTTCTCCGTAAAATGCCTCCTGCGGCGACATCGCCACGATCGGGTCAATATAGTCAAAATCCATCAGCGTCGATTTATCCCGGCTGAACCGGCGCTTGATCTCCGCCAGTGCGCTGACCAGGCGCTCTACCTCCCGCTGCCGGTCACCGATGGACAGATATGCCAGAATATTTCCCAGATCACCAAATTCCGCCTGGATATCGTACTCGTCCCGGAGAAGATCATAAACCTCGATCCCCGCCAGCCCGATATCGCGCGTGTGAATTGAAAGTTTGGTCACATCGAAATCATAAATGCTGTCGCCGTTTACCAGCTCCTTCGAATAGGCATAATAACCGCCAATCCGGTTGATTTCTGTTCTCGCATACTCCGCCAGCTCCACCACCTGCTTAAATGCCTCACGCCCGCGAAGCGCCAGGTTCCGTCTGGAGATATCGAGGCTGGAAAGGAGCAGGTAGGAACCACTCGTCGTCTGCGTCAGATTGATAATCTGGCGGACATACCCGGCGGACATACCCGGACCCGTCAGAAGAATCGAGCTCTGCGTCAGGCTTCCGCCTGATTTGTGCATCGAAACCGCCGCCATATCCGCCCCAGCTGCCATCGCGGAAACCGGCATATTTTCCCCGAAATAAAAATGGGTTCCATGCGCCTCATCAACTAAACACAACATCCCATGCTCATGTGCCAGCTTTACGATCGAGCGCAGATCCGAACAGATGCCGTAATACGTCGGATTATTCACAAACACCGCCTTAGCATCTGGATTTTCCTTGATCGCCCGGCGCACATCTTCCACACGCATTCCAAGAGGAATCCCCAGTCTCTTATCACCCGCCGGATTCACATAGACCGGAACCGCGCCTCCAAGCACCATCGCACCCATGACGCTGCGGTGGACATTTCGCGGCAATATAATCTTCTCGCCCCGCTTGACTGCCGTCAGCACCATGCTCTGGACCGCCGATGTCGTACCGCCGACCATCAGGAATGCGTGTGCCGCCCCGAATGCCTCAGCCGCCAGCTGCTCCGCATCCGCAATGACGGACACTGGATGGCAGAGGTTATCGAGCGGCTTCATGGAATTGACGTCCAGCCGCATACAGGTCTCTCCTAAAAGTTTCGTCAGCTCCGGGTTGCCGCGCCCCCTCTTGTGCCCCGGAACATCAAACGGCACCACGCGCATCTTCTGAAATGCTTCCAGCGCCTCATAGATCGGCGCGCGCTCCTGGGTCAGCGCGTCATCTCTTCGACTGCCTTCCCCCGTTTCCTTCTGTCCTGAAGCTTCCCTTCTGCGCCGTGTACTCCTTCCGACGCCCGGCTCCAGATTTCTTCTCTCTTCTTCCATCTGCCGTTCCTCCTGAAACTCACTCATTCGTTTCTTCTATCGTATTTTCCAGTCAAACCATTCTCTTTCCTCTCAAAAAGCATTTCTTTTAAAACACATTTCTTCCGCTGAAAATTTCAATCATCTCCCGCCGCAGGCTGTCCATAATACTGAGCCTGGTGGTCGGCGGAAGTTCATAGACATCTGTCTTAAACAGATAATTCTGCAGGTCGATCTCTTTCAGCATCATCTTGGTATGGAACAGATTTGCCTCGTACACATTGATATCGACCACATCGTAGCGCCGCAGCGTTTCCTTGGAGATATAATCCTGAATCGAGCGGATCTCACGATCCATAAACAGCTTTTTTCCGTCCACATCCCGCGTGAACCCGCGCACCCGGTAGTCCATCGTGATGATGTCCGAATCAAACGAACCGATCAGGTAATCGAGTGTCGAAAGCGGCGTGATCTCCCCGCAGGTCGCCACATCGATATCCACCCGGAAGGTCGCCAGACAGGTCTCCGGATGGTATTCCGGATAGGTATGGACGGTCACATGGCTCTTGTCCAGATGCGCCACCTGCGTCTCCCCCTGCACCGGCATCATGGAACCTTCTGCAATCAGAAGTGTGACCGAAGCCCCCTGCGGATCATAGTCCTGCTGGGAAATACTCAATACCCGCGCCCCGATCATATCCGTCAGCGACGTTAGGATCCGGGTCAGGCGTTCCGAATTGTACTGCTGATCGATGTAGGCAATATAATCCTTCTGCTCCCTCGGTGTCTTGGCATAACAGACATCATAGATATTAAAGCTAAGCGCCTTTGTCAGGTTATTAAAGCCGTATAATTTTAATTTTTCGCTGTGATCCATATCTTCCTTCTCCTGAAATATAAATGGTGTTGATCATGTAATAGGAAATTCCAAGGAATTTCCTATTACACATAAAAAAGAATGTGCCTTGGCACATTCTCGCGCCGAGCGCGGTCGCTTGCGACATGTTTCTGCTTCGCGCGAGTGCGCATCCTCGCGGAGCGTTTTTTGTTTCATAGGACGTAATTTCCTATGAAACAAAAAAGCGGATGACGTGTCTCCACATCATCCGCAAAACGTTCTTTTTCTGCTTCGCTCTATTTTTACAAATCTGCCGTATATCTGCGAAATCTTCCCTTGTCCCTATTTACCGCATATACTGCACATTGCTTCAAACCTTTTTATCCACAGAAATCTCACATTCAGAGTCTATATAGCAAATATCTACTTTTACCACTCTTATTGACCGTTTTACAAGTTGATGTGCATGAGCACTGGTTGTAAAGTAACCAACTTATAAAATTGAGCTTTTAACTCAATCAATAGGGCAGTTCGCACTGCCAATCGGCATTTGACCCGGCTGTCCGTATGGCCATTCCCTGTTTCACAGGTGGTCAGATATATTTGCATGGATGACTCTTAAAATGTTAAGATTTTCCATATCAGAGGTATCATACAGCGATTTTGGTAAAATGTCAAGAATATTTTTTATTTGGGTTGACATTTATGTGTTGCCACATACTCTGCGATCCTGCCCTTTGCACAGTAAAATTTTTACTTTTCTAACGGTACTTCCGTCCTCTTCCCGCAGAACGCAAACATCGCCACGCCCGCCGCAAAGATAAACAACGAGATAAACTGTGAAGTCGAGAGGGATCCGACCGCTCCCCGGTTCAAATCACCGCGGAAAAATTCCAGCACGAAGCGTCCCAGACTGTAGCAGATCAGATACAGTGATACCACCTGCCCCTGTTTTTTGCACTTTTTCGCCGCATAGAGAAGCAGCAGGCAGTGCAGGAAATCCAGACCGCTTGAGATAAGCTGGGTCGGAACCAGGGGAATGTTGTTCGGGGCAAAGTCCGAATCGTGGAACACGATCGCAAAATGGCTGTGGGTCGGCATACCGTAGCAGCAGCCAGCCAGGAAACAGCCGATCCGTCCAAAGCCCTGCGCGAGCGCAACCGACGGCATGACCAGATCCGCATACTGGAAAAACGAAATATGCTTGATCCGGCTCAGCACATAGCCGCCCAGCACGCCGCCGATGATGCCGCCGTACACAACAAATCCATCGCTGATATCTAGCAATTTCTTCGGGTTTGCCAGAATCTCGTCAAAGATTGTGACATAGTACAGAAGTTTTGCACCTAAAATTCCACATACAACACCGCAGATCGCGATCGAGAGGATCATATCGACATCCATCCCCCGCTTGTTTGCCCGGTACTCTGCCAGGTAATACGCAGCGATAATGCCGATGCCGATCATCAGACCGTAGCCGTGGATCGTGATGCTGCCGATTGTGAATAAGTCATTTTTCATGAAAGGTTTATCCTCCTATTTAGTTTACGTTCCCTGATGCTTTTCGATTATAGCATTATTTATATAAAAAAACAAATGTTAATAGATAGCAGAAAAACAGATGTAAAACAGGCTTTTTTCTTCCCATTCTACATCTGTTTCACTGTACTTATTTTATAATTGAGGATACAATCAAGCCCGTATCCAGACTCCTTATACCTCTTCCCGCTCTTCCTCCGGCAGCAGGTTCGTCATGCTCTTTAAGCTGATCGCCAGTGTCGAGCTGTTGTGCAGCAGCGCCGACATCGACGGTGTGATGATACCAGCCACGCCTAAGAGAATCAGACCTAGGTTGAAGCTGATAACGAAACGGTAGTTTCCATGGACACGTTTCATCAGATCCATGCTCAGATGACGCAGAAGCACGACTTCATCCAGGGAATCTTTCTTGATCGTGATATCCGCGATCTCTCTGGCAATCTCTGCGCCCTCGCTGACTGCGATGCCCGCGTCTGCCGCTGACAGGGCCGGTGAATCGTTGATGCCGTCACCGATCATGATAACTTTGTGGCCTTTCGCCTTCTCCTCCTCAACAAAGCGCGCCTTATCCTCCGGAAGTACCTCGGAGAAATAATCATCCACGCCGACCCTCTTCGCGATCGCCGCTGCGGTCCGCTCGCTGTCGCCGGTCATCATGACAATGCGCTTAAATCCAGCCTCTTTTAACTGGCGGATGACAGACGCTGCTTCCTCACGCAGCGGATCCTCGATGCAGATAACGGCTGCAAGCTGTCCGCCGATTGCCATGTAAAGATGGGAACAATTTTCCGGAAGGTTCTCAAACTTCTCTTTTCCATCCTCCGGCAGTGTGCACTTCTCATCCTCAAATACGAAATGGTGGCTTCCAATCACGACGCGTTCTTCGCCCACATAGGTAGCGATACCGTGCGCTACGATGTAATCCACTCTCGAGTGCATCTCCTCATGTACCAGATGACGTTTTTTCGCTTCCTGTACGACCGCATTTGCCATCGAGTGCGGAAAATGCTCTTCCAGGCAGGCTGCGATACGAAGCAGTTCTTCCTTCTCCATGCCGTTGAAAGATACCACATCGGATACAACCGGTTTTGCCTTGGTCAGGGTTCCGGTCTTGTCAAATACGATCGTCTCCGCTTCGGCAACAGCCTCCAGAAACTTGCCGCCCTTGACCGTAATGTGATGCTGGCTTGCCTCACGCATCGCAGACAGGACTGCAAGCGGCATTGCCAGTTTCAGTGCACAGGAGAAATCAACCATCAGGATCGACAGTGCTTTCGTCGCATTGCGGGTCAGCAGATAGGTAAGCGCGGTACCGCCCAGACTCCACGGAACGAGTGCATCTGCCAGGTTTGATGCCTTGCCTTCAACAGAGGATTTAAGCTTCTCCGAATCCTCGATCATCTGTACGATACGCTCATAACGGGTAGAGCCGGCGGATTTTTCTACCTTGAAGGTAATCTCGCCCTCTTCCAGCGCGGTTCCTGCGTAAACATAGCTGCCCGGCTCTTTTCTGACCGGCTGGGATTCGCCGGTCATCGAAGCCTGGTTTACCATCGCCTCGCCGCTCACTACGACACCATCCAGCGGAATCACTGTACCCATATGGACGGTCAGCTCGTCGCCCGCGGTAACATCCGAAAGCGGTACAAAGACTTCGGTCCCGTCCACTTTCTTCCAGACCTTTTCCACATTCAAGGACATGCTCCGCGCCAGATCACCAACGGATTTCTTATGTGTCCACTCCTCCAGAAGCTCACCGACGCCGAGCAGGAACATAACGGAGCCAGCTGTATTGAAATCGCGGCGCAGAAGGGAAACACTGATCGCCGTCGCATCCAGCACCTCCACATGCAGCTTGCGCTTAAATACGAGGCAGTGGATACCTTTCACGATATAACGAATCGCCTGCACGGACGTGTATACCGCACGGACCGGCGCCGGGAGAAATGTCTTCGTTGCAAAGCGGGTCAGTACCTTCTGAATCAGCTTTTCTTTGTACTCCTGATTCAGGGCGCGTCCGCTGCTTTTAACTGCCATCTCCTGTTTTTCGGTAATCTGACCATCAAACGCCGCTACCTGTACGAGTACCGCCTCCCGATCCTCCTTATAATAGATAACCGCATCTGCTGTCCGCTCATACACCTTAGCCGCCGTCACGCCGTCCAGACCAAGCAGATACTGTTCCAAAACGTCCGCTTCGCGCACGGTATGGAATTTCCGGGCAAGGCTGATACGGATTCTTCCTTTGATTTCATGCTTTATAATGAATTTCATGATTCATCTTCCTCCGGTTATAGAAGAGCTGCCGCGAGACAGCATCCCATGCTATCTTGCGGCAGCCCCCCTGTTATTTAGATTCATGTATTCTTGGAGTTGCTATTACTGCTCTGCCTTCTCAGCCTCCGGTGCAGCCTCGGTTGCCTCAGCAGTCTCGTTGAAATCCTCATCCTCACCAAAGCTCTCATAGCCGCGAGCCTCGTTGATCTGCTTTGCCTCAGCCAGGATGTCCTCAGCGTTCTCCTGAATATTGGTAGCGGTGGTCATCACACAATCACGTGCACGAAGTCCGGCTGCTACGCAGTTTACGTAAAATTTCTTTGCATCCTCGCTGCCAAGAATCTTAACACCTGCTGTTCCGAACAAAACGCCGCCTGCAAATAAACCTAATTTTTTTAATTTGAAAATGTCCATCATGATTACTCCTCCTCTGATATTATCTAAATTATATTCACATATGATTTTTGAAAACTATTTATTCCATTTCAAATGCGAATATTGCTGCGTTTAATGACTCATTTCTGAGGTACAAGTAGATGGTAACAGCTTACCCCCATGATAGTCAAACCTAACTTTGCTTATTGAGATTTTTTATCAGCTAGCATCCGAAGTTATACTTGACAGCTCATCCTCATTCCGCAGAGAATACTGGCGGCAACGGTTTAAAACGCCGATTTCTTCCAGCACTGCAATCATCCGGTACACCGTTGCCTTGCCGATCCCCGGGTCGCGCTTGGATGCCTCGTAGTAGATCTCCTTACAACTGCTCCATCTTCCCTCCAGGATCACATCCAACATGATCTTTCTTTGATCGGTCATCCGTTTCCCCCGTCTCTTCAGTTCGCTGATAATCTGCTCTCTCTGCTGCATCGTATCATCTCTCTTTCCATATCTTCTAAATTATTTTGCCGCACATCTGCCGTTTCCGTCCACAACCCGGCTTTTTATTAGCGCAGACTAACTGTTCGTTTAAAATATATAGCATACTCTGCTTGCCACTCTTTTTGCAAGTACTAAATTCCGCTTTTGCCTCTGGCTCAGCCTCATTAAGTCCTTAGATACGACTCGCACTAAGTGCTCATATCATATCGTGTTTCATCAAAAACAAAACATAATTAGCATGAACAAACTCAGGTTAGAATTCCGCAACTCAAGTTAGATGTCTCTAACCTTAATTTAAAGACTACCTCTTTTTTTCTCATCTGTCAATGAATTTTCGAAAATATATTTGATTTTCTTCTCTGATAATGGTAAGGTACTCACAGAATGATCAATTCAGACAGGAAAGGAAGGATTTTTCGATGAGCTTCAAAGAAATAAAGCCAGAAGAATTAAATTTTAACCCGTTTACCCGCATCGGTTCCGACTGGATGCTTTTAACCGCCGGCACCAAGGATAAATTCAACACCATGACTGCCAGCTGGGGCGGCGCAGGCGTATTCTGGGGCAAACCGGCTGTTACCTGCTATATCCGTCCCCAGCGCTACACCAAAGAATTTATAGACAAAGAAGAACTCTTCTCCGTCAGCTTTTTAAAAGACGGACACCGCGATGCTCTCAAACTCTGCGGCTCCGTATCTGGCCGTGACCACGACAAAATCAAGGAAGCCGGCCTGACCCCGGTCTTCATCGACGGCGTACCGGCATTTGAAGAAGCTGACACCATCCTCATCTGCCGCAAAATGTACCGCACATCCATGAATCCGGCAGATTTTATCGATAAGGACGCTGACAGCAAGTTCTATCCGGAAAAGGACTATCATGATATGTATATTGCGGAGATTGTGAAAGCGGTTGTGGCTGAATAAGCAGAGCCGCTCCATTTAAAATTTAAATCCCACAGGAAATGCTGATTTGCAGTATTTTCTGTGGGAATCCTTTGAATGATCCTTTTGGGTCTATTTGTTTATATTGTATCTTTATTTATTCCTTTATTTTGCCAATTCCAGCATCCGCGCCAGCGGACCAACCGCCCTCTGCCGCATCGCCTCATCCATCTCCACTTTCTCCTCCGGATTTTCCAGCGCCCGCAGCACGCTGTCCAGATGAATCTTCTTCATATTCGGGCAAAACTGACGGTGACCTACGGAGAAAAACTTCTTCTCCGGGTTCTTCTGCAGCAGTTCATAGAACACGCCCATCTCGGTGCAGATCAGGAAGACTTTCTCATCCGAATTCGTCGCATAATCAATAATCTGGGAGGTACTTCCGACAAAATCTGCCAGCTCCAGCACATCGCCGGTACACTCCGGATGCGCCAGCACAACTGCCTCCGGATGCAGCTCTTTTGCTTTCTTTACATCTTCCGCATGAATACTCTTATGTACATGGCAGAAACCGTCATTGAAAATAAAATGTTTCTCCGGCACTTTTTTTGCGATAAAACGTCCCAGATTCTCATCCGGAATAAAGAAAATATCCTTGTTCGGCAGTTTTTTCACGATTTTGAGTGCATTCGATGAGGTAACACAGACATCCGATTCTGCCTTGATCTCCGCCATCGAGTTCACATAACAGACAACGGCTACATCCGGATACTCTTTGCGTACTTCGCGGATCTTCTCCACCTCAACCATGTGAGCCATCGGACAGTCCGCGCTCCGGTCTGCCATGATAACCGTCTTCTCCGGGCTTAAAATCTTCGCACTCTCGCCCATAAATGACACGCCACAGAAAATGATCGTCTTCTGCGACACCGTCGTCGCCAGCTCCGCCAGATAATACGAATCGCCCACATAATCGGCAATCTCCTGCACTTCTCCATCTACGTAATAATGTGCCAGAATCACGGCATCCTTCTCTTTTTTTAATGTCTCGATCCGCTGCTTTATCTCCTGATCCATCTCTTTTCCCTCTCCTTTTTTCACCGCTCTGTTCACGCTTCCGAATCCCCATCGATTGACAGAAACCATACCATTTTTCCGACAGCTGCGGTTCATTTTCTTCTTTACAATGTATCCGACATCTTTGCCACGCCATATTTCTCTGTCCATATAGCTTCCACACGGTAAACTTCTGTGATTATACCTCTAAGAGAAAAGCTGTGTCAATGAAATTTTGACACTTTTTATTACATCTGTCTTGTCACATAGCAATTCATCTACATACAGACTGAACGTCTGCTTTTCCGGCGCTTCAACCAGAGCAGCCAATATGCATTTATGCAATTTTTTTGTTTCACAAATGTATTTTACTGTGCAACAAAAAGTCAAACCAAAAATCGGACGGTTTTTCGCTGTTCAAACCGTCCGATCTACATGACATATTTATAATTTTATCGCTTTATGCACATCCGCCCTTATTGCTGAAACAGCACCAGTCTCGATACCTTTCCTTCCGCGTCCGCCCAGATCGCGCATTTCTTTCCCGCTTCCAGATCGTCTGCGGTCACGATGTTCCGGGTTAAATACGGCAGAATACGTGTCTCAGCGCTGACCGTATAGGTCACGCCATCCTTTGCTTTCACACAGACGGTATCATCATTCTCGGCACTCTTTTTCACCGACTCGATCTCCGTGTAAACCGGCACGGCGCTCACATCGGTTACATGGACGAAGAAGAGCTGTCCGTTCGTGATTGGCGGCTCGCTCATCGCCATCGCATCCCCGATGTAGGCATATACAACTGTTCCCGTCTCCGCCTCGGTCATATCGACCGGATTGCCTGTCTCTGCGTCAAAAATCGGCGTTTCCGGTGAAAATGTGATCACCATCTCGCCGGCACTGCTGATTCCCGACTGATTGTCGATCGTGACGGAATCGCTGGTAACCTCCGAAACTGGACCATAAACACAAATAGTTTCCGCTGCAGTGGCCTCCCCAGCTGCCTCCGTATCTTCGACAACCGGCTTTGTCTCCTCATCGCCCGCTTTTGCACTGGAAGCGCACCCAAGCGCACCTACCGACAGTGCTGCACAAATTCCTGCAATATATAACGAATTTTTTTTCATAATTTGAATCTCCTTCCGACTGTTCTTATGCCTGCTCCCTGTCTGCTCCCAGGGACTTCTCTGAAATTTTTCAAAACTTCCAAGGCACTTTTTAGTTTCTAAAACCAGTGAAATATTTTTCTTTATACTCTGTATTCAGCTCTTCTATCTGGTTTTCTCTGTTCTAACAGTCTACCCTATTTCATTCAAAAGTAAAAGTGCTTTTTTCTTACGGATTTCTGATATTTTATTACTGTTCACGCATACGTGCCCAGTAACGGAATTTGCCGTGGCTTCGCATTTAAATACGGCAAATTCCTGCTGCCACCACGTTTTCTTACGGCACTTTCGGTTCCAAAAGTGCCTACCCGTAAACAGTAACGATATTTTCCTTTGCCGATCAGGACGTCCATACAAAGCTTCAGCAACTGTGCTGCCATGTAACATTTCACTCCACTTCCTCTTCTATCAGCTCCACACGGCAGATCTGTGGAAAATTTACCGCGATCTCCCCGCCTATATTTTCAAGTCCAGGCTGATTTCCACTCTTTATTTCCGCCAACCACAAAACCTGCCGGTAATAGTCGATTTTCTTCAATCGTCCTGCTGCCGTTCGGTAAGCGCCGCCATCCTTGTGCACGTCCGGTTGGAACCAGGTCACAGAAAGCCGAACCGTCTCGCCACGCATCAGCTGCTCCTCCGCTTCCACAAGCGTCTGATTGATCATCTCACGCACGCTGTCATCCAGATCGATCTCCCGCTCGGTCAGACGCGCTTCCTCCTCTACCGCCTCCTCATAGCCATTCAGTGCTGCAAACGAGGCAAACTGCGCCGCCCGGTCCTCCACCGGCATCCGTGCATGGCGCAAGGGAAATGGGTAAGAATGACCGAGGATATCGCCATAGCGGCGCTGGGCGTCACTTTCCTGCCCTTTTGGGGTTTTGCTTCGTCCACCTTTTAAGTTTTCAAATTCATTCACTCTATATGGATCTCCCATTTTTCCTTTTCCACCGCAATTTCTTTTTTGTCAAATATCACCCAATGGTTCTTTTCTCAGGCATACAGCTCAGCAGGCGCATCTTCCATCTACGCCTGATGTCCCCCGATCTGCCCGTTGCGCTCCTTGGCGGTCGCGCCTTCCTCAAAGTTCATCCCGCGCAGCACCGCGTTTTTTCCGTATTTTTTCTTGATCGTCAGAAGCGCTTCCTGCATCCGGCGCTCCCGCTCACGTTTTTTCTGTTCTTCCTTCTCTTTTGCTTCCTTTTTTGCGTAATCGGTAAACAAATCAAGCTGTTCAAATGTTTCCTTCTGTTCACGCTCTTTCGCCATTTTCTCATTTACCACATGACATGCCGAGAGCGACATCCGGCGGATGAGAAGCGCCGGGTTGACAATCTTATCATACAGAGCCGCCATCGCCTCCAGAAGCTCGCTCGAGGACGAAGTCGCACGCGGCAGATTCCACGTTCCATGTGCATGCTTCGGCACACGCCGCCCGTAGCGATCGGTTGTCACCGGTCCCTTGTATACTTTCCGTATCTCCGGGCGGGTCAGGTTTTCGATGTCATATCCGACCGTTAGAACGAGCTGATCGGTCACCAGCCGTTTTTCCACCAGCTCCAGCGAGATCCCGTCAATCATCTCCTGTACCACGATCCGCGCCTTATCCGCCGTGTACGGACAGTGAAGCACCTGCCCGCAGCCCAGGCTGCTGCTCTGCGGCTTGTATGCCCGTATCTGTGCGATCGTGCACGGCTCGTAGCCCCACGCATGGTCAATCAGAAGCTCAGCATTGACGCCGAACATCTGGTGCAGCAGTTCCTCGCTATAAAACTCGCCCGGTTTTCCCAGTGAACAACGCGCAATATCGCCCATCGTCCGAAGTCCCGCCTGCCAGAGTTTCTTCTGGTATCCTGGTCCAACCCGCCAGAAATCGGTCAGCGGCTCATGCGTCCACAAAAGTTCCCGATAGCTTTGCTCATCCAGCTCGGCAATCCGCACGCCGTCCTTGTCCGCTTCCACGTGCTTCGCCACAATATCCATCGCCACCTTGCACAGATACAGATTCGTCCCGATCCCCGCCGTCGCTGTGATGCCCGTTTCCTCTAACACCGTGCGGATGATGCGCTTTGCCAGCTCGCGCGGCGAAACCTTGTAAATTCCCAGATATTCCGTAACATCCATGAATACCTCGTCGATCGAATACACATGGATGTCCTCCGGTGCCACATACCGGAGATAAATCTGGTAGATCTGCGTGCTCCATTTCATATAGTGCGCCATTCTCGGCGGCGCAACCAGATAGCTGACCGCCAGCGACGGATCCGCCTTTAATTCATCATTTCTCCACGATTTATCCCGGAACTGGCGTCCCGGCGCCCGTCTGCGGCGTTCCTCATTGACTTCCCTAATCCGCTGAATCACCTCAAATAACCTGGGACGCCCCGGCACACCATAGGATTTCAGCGGCGGCGATACCGCCAGACAGATCGTTTTCTCCGTCCGCGATGGATTCGCCACGACCAGATTCGTCGTCAACGGATCCAGACCTCGCTCGATGCACTCGACCGATGCGTAGAATGATTTTAAATCAATGGCAATGTACGCGCGCCTGGAAACTGTTTTCTGCATGGCAGGATCCTCCCTTCTCTATGAATGTGAATTAAAATTTGAGCACCACTGGTAAAAAATCATCTCACAAAATCAAGCACAGAAAGATTCCGAGCGTACACATGAAAATCCAGTTAAAAACTCACTAAGTGCTTCTATTATAGCATAACCATCAGCTTCACGAAATACTCAAATCCAAACATGTGTTTTACAGCAGTGAAAAAGAATGTGCCCTGGCACATTCTCGCGCCGAGCGCGGTCGCTTGCGACATGT
>OLPS01002137.1_pt1 | contig 18660 bp, 16 predicted proteins | sample 1673071 | NCBI WGS metagenome assembly OLPS01 (sample SAMEA3136752, study PRJEB25190) | human gut metagenome | reverse complement strand
ACTGTTTCGGAAGCACACTACACCGCTAAATTATAGTTTTCTCTCACAAGCAGCGTTTCGCCTCTAAACAACAATTTGTCATTCGCAAAATAGTCGATACAATCCAACTTTATCTCGTAAAAACAGTACTGCGATACCTGAAGTATATAAAATTAAACACAGATACCACAGCAAGAAACGCAACATATACAATAGCGTCCCATGCCGCCGATCCCATAACACTGCACCAGCGCGATATGTAAACTACCTCAGCCAGAAACCCGGCAAGCGGTATCGCAAAGCAAAGCCACAGCGACCGCCTTCTGAGCTCCGAAATGCTTATCCAGAGGAACACCTTGGCTCCTGCAGAAATCGTCAGGAATATCCCCATGACCGTATCCATTGTGAACACCTGCGGAAATACCTCGTAGACCCACGACGCGGCTCCGCCATATCGAAGCCCGCTGAAGAACAGCACCGCGCGTATCGCGTCCATCGCAGCCCATGCAAACAGCAGAAAATACATGTTGATCTTCAGCCATTTGATAGTGCAGAACCGCCCGTTAACTCCGATTATATGACCCATGCGGCTTATTTCAGGCCAGCTCGTTCCGTTCATGTACTCGTCCTCGTAATCCGGGACAAATGTAGTCTGAGTGCGGTTATGCTCCGGTATCAGATCTATCTGCGGATTCTCCTGACGGTTCACGTTATAAAGCGGCGGCGGAGCTTCCCTTCCTGTCTGCTCGAACGGTTCGCTGTACCCCGGGAGAGCCTCTGCTGGTTCATCGGTTTTGCCAGGGTCTGTGATCTGCGAGGATTCCGCCGGCTGGTTTCCGGTGGAGGCCCCGCAGTAGGTGCAGAATGCAGTGAAGTCGCCTATCTCCCTGCCGCAGTTGTGACATTTCATGGTGTATCCCCCTTTTCCATACAATTACCCTGTATTATTATAGCATACGAATTTAAATTAGGCAAGTATATTCGGCTTTTTTCTTGCAATGTAACCGATTACTCTTGACATCTCAGCGAATTTTCTGTATAATTAAAACAGCGGGCTTTATGTCCGGTATTTTTTTGTTTTCAAGGAGAAATTACAATGAAAAAGTTCCTTTCGATTTTTACGGCGGCTTCAATGCTGCTTGCTATGACCGCATGCAGCTCCCCCGCTGACTCCTCGGCTTCCGACAGTTCTTCTGCGGCTGACAGCTCCGCTTCTGCGGCGCAGACTGCGGAAAGTTCACAGCCCGTTCTGCAGGAAAGCTCCGAGGCAGGTGGAAGCTCTGCGGCTCCAACGGCGGAAGCAGACGACGACCGCACCGACTACGAGAAGATGGTAGACCGCTCGCTGCTTTCCGTTGGCGACATGACCAGAATGGCCGACGTGTTCCAGAAGGCGCAGAACGGCGAGGACATCACCGTAGCTTACATAGGCGGCTCCATAACCGAAGGCTACAACGCGGGAACCACGGAGTTCTATGCCAAGACCTGCACCGACCTGCTTCAGGGCTACTTCCCGGATATCACTGTTACAGGCGTTAACGCAGGCATCAGCGGAACTCCCTCGCTGCTGGGCAACCTTCGCCTCGAGCGCGACGTGCTTTCCGCTGACCCGGACATCGTTTTCGTGGAATTCGCGGTAAACGACGGCCAGGAGGCTGACTACAAGAACGCATACGAGAGCCTTGTGCGCACCCTGCTCACCCAAGAGAAGGACATCGCGGTAGTTCTGCTGTTCACCGTACTCGACAGCGGATATACGTGCCAGGAACACATGTCGAAAATAGGCGCGAACTATGACCTGCCGATGATAAGCGTCCACGACAGCGTTTACGAGGAGATAGAAGCCGGAAGAATGACATGGCAGGATTACTCCAACGACCAGTCTCACCCGAACGCTTACGGTCACAAGTGCATCACCGACTTCGTTGACAACTACTATCAGAAGGTGCTCCCCGTTGTTGCCGAGAATGTCGGCGAGGTCAGCAAGGAGCTTCCCGACCCGGTATTCAGCGCAAAGTATATGAACATGCACTACATGGACAGCGCGACTATGGACGGCGTGGAACTTGACGGATTCGAACAGTACGACACCCACGGCAGCTTCCACAACGGCTGGATGTACCGCGGCACCGACGGCGGCTCGATGAAGTTCACCGTTGAATGCAGCGTGCTTGAGATGGTGTTCAAGGCAAACAACAGCGACAAGTACGGCACAGCCGATATCTACGTTGACGGCGAAAAGGTAAAGTCCGTGGTTTCTAATATGTCCGACGGCTGGAACAACCCCGTTACCGCTTATCTCATCGACAACGATTCCTCTGCGGAGCATACCGTTGAGATTCGCATGGAGGGCGGCGTTACACAGGCGTTCTTCGTGATGGCATTCGGTTACTGCGACTGAGCCGAAATCTGAATATCAAAACCTCCCATGGTTTTCACCGCGGGAGGTTTTTTGCAGTTACATGCAGTAAATCAGGTGTTAATCTTTTCTCAGGGCAGAACGCTGCCGGAAAGGAGGGACATATAATGGACAGCAGCATTATCACAGCGATGATCTCGCTGATAGGGACGCTCGGCGGCTCCCTGGGCGGCATACTGGTCAGCTCAAAGCTGACGGCATATCGCCTGGAGCAGCTTGAAGCCCGGGTAGCCGAGCACAACAACTTTGCAAGAAGAATGCCGGTGATAGAGGAACAGATAAAGGTAATAAATCATCGGCTCGCTGACATTGAAGAGGAGGAAAAGCACCATGAAAATTGACTGGAAACGCAAGCTCACAAGCCGCAAGCTCTGGATAGCTGCCGCAGGATTCGTTGCGGGACTTATCGCAGCCTTCGGAGGAAGCTCAGAAACGGCTGAGACCGTATCCGGCTGCATTCTGAGCGGTGCCGCAGTCGTAGGGTACGTTATCGGAGAAGGCCTTGCCGACAGCGGCAGGGGAAACGGAGGCGGCGATGGCGATAACTTTTGAAGCCTACGCCCGCAGCAGCGGAGCATTCAAGACCCCGCGCCCCATGCCGCAGGGAAGCCCAGTAGGAATCATAATCCACTCCACCGGCGCGGACAATCCTAACCTGAAACGCTACGTGAATGCGCCGGAGATATGCGGCGTGAATCCATACAAGAACTACTTCGACCGCCCGGACAGCAATGTCTGCCCGCACGCAGTCATAGGGAAGGATAAAAACGGAGATGTCAGGGCGGCTAAGCTGCTACCCTGGAACGTCTGCTGCTGGGGCTGCGGAAATGGCTCCAAAGGAAGCTACAACTACGCTCCGGCGTATATCCAGATAGAAATAGCCGAGGACGCGCTGAACGACCGCGCCTACTTCGAGGAGGCCTTCGGGCTTGCCGTACAGCTCTGCCAGCGCCTCATGAAGAACTACCCATCGATACTCCCCGAAAATGTGATAAGCCACAAGGAAGCTCATGCACGCGGGTACGCTTCCAACCACGGCGACCCCGAGCACTGGCTCGCCAGGTTCGGCAAGGACATGAACTGGTTCAGAAGCAGGCTTGAAAGCTCCCGGGTCAGGGTGAACGCTGAAAAGGTAGTGCCGCGTGAGTCTGCGGCAGAAGTTATATCTCAGCTAAAGGCGCTTGGATTCGCTGCGGCTGTTGAAGAACTGTAAATTAAAATGGGCTGTATCTGATATACAGCCCATTTTAGACCGTCGAAAAAGTCACTAAAGTGACTTTTCCGCCGAAACATCCCAGCCGCGCGCACGTCTTGGCGGCTTTGCCGCCAACCCGCACACTTGCTGGGATAGAAGTGTTTTTTGCCTCGGCAGAGCTGAGGCAAAAAACGGATTACAAACGCCTGCTTCGCAGGCAAAATTGACTTTTTCGACAAGCTGAAATGGACTGTATCTGATATACAGCCCATTTCATTTATGAAATCTCTATTTTGAATCGCCGGGGCTTTTCTGAACCATTATCCTTACCGCGCCAGAGGGATTCCTGACCGCCTCAAACAGGTGCTCCGGATACACAGGCATATCCGGTTCGGAATCCGTATCCAGCCACACCAGGCTTATATCCGGGCTGTCGCAGTGAACCGCTCCGTAGTCTATTTTCGCGATGTCAAACGGCTTTATCAGGTACAGGTACTCCAGCTCATGATAAAACACACCGTCAACCGTGAAAAACTTCTCGGCTATGGAGTACAGCCGGGCAACCTCGGCTTCAACGCCAAGCTCCTCGCGTATCTCGCGCAGGATTGCTTCCTCGGTGGTCTCGCCAAGTTTCACTCTGCCGCCGGTCACCCAGTAAAAGCTGTGGCTGCCGTCCTTTGAAACAAGCACGCGCTTACCGTCTGTTATTACAGCGCCGACCCGCAGGTTGAACTTCCCCTCCGGCGTTTTGAATGTGCAGTCCATACGCCCTCCTCACCGGTACTCCGCAAGAATGATGCCCCTCGGAGCCACGCTCACCGCGCCGTCGGCAATGAACAGCGGACGAGTTCCGGCGGTGATATGATCCGCGTATACCATCATGCGCCTTCCGTTTTCGTACTTCAGCGGGTGAGCCGCCGGATTCACTATCAGCAGCAGACCGCCAAAATCCGCAGCGACCGCGCCGCCCTCCAGCGTTTCAAAGCGTATCTTGCGAATGCTCTCCGCGTCCCTCATGCGGAACTGCGGGAAAAACTTCCTCACCGCTATCAGGCCGCGGTAATACTCCATCACGCCGCGGCGCAGTGTGACGTCGTTCCACTTTATGGAGTTCACGCTGTCCGGGGAATTATAGCTGTCGTGGACAAAGCTGCCGTCCGGAGCGGTCTTGCTGCGCAGTATTTCCTGCCCAGCCTGAATGAACGGAACTCCCTGCGACAGGAATACTATCGCCGCCGCCAGCTTATCCGCCGCAATTATTTCCGCGCCGGAAGCCTCCGGCATGGAGCTTCTCAGCTTATCATATAGCGTAAGGTTGTCGTGAGCCTCAACGTAATTCACCGACTGCTGCGGCTTATCCGTCCAGCACTCCGCGGAAGCCCTGCCGACGTCCTCGCGCCAGACACCGCCGGACATCACCGACTTTATAAGCTCCGCGCGCTCGGCGGCTTTGCCGTTGACGTAGCCGCAGTCGGCGTCGTAGAAAACAGAGCCTTTCACGCCGTCGCGCAGGTCGTCGGAGAACATCGCGAAATCCGGAAGCTCCCGGGCGTTTTTCTTCATTGCGCGAAGCTCCTCGGGAAGCGGGCAGGAGCCTCCCGTCCAGCCCTCGCCGTAGAGTATCACGGAGGGGTTCTCCGCACGGAGCTCTGCTGCGGCGCGGTTCAGCGCTGCGATATCCAGAAGCCCCATCAGGTCGAACCGGAAGCCGTCAATGTGGTACTCCCGCGCCCAGTAAAGAAGGCTGTCTGCGATGAAACGGCCCACCATCGCACGCTCGCTCGCGAATTCATTTCCGCATGCGGAGCCGTTCGACAGGCTGCCGTCCGCGTTGTGGCGGTAATAGTACCCCGGGTACGTCTTGTTGAACGGAGAATCCTCCGTAGCGTAAGTGTGGTTGTAAACCACGTCCATTATAATGCCTACGCCCCGCTCATGCGCCGCCTGGATAAGCTGCTTGAACTCCCTTACCCTTACCTCGCCGTGGTGGGGATCGGTGGAATAGCTGCCCTCGGGAATGTTGTAGTTCAGCGGGTCGTAGCCCCAGTTGAAGCCCGCGTCAGGGTCGCTTTCGTCCACTGACTGATAGTCGGACACCGGCAGCAGGTGGATATGAGTTACCCCCAGCTTCTTTATGTAGTCAAGACCGATAGTCTCTCCGAATCCGTTGACCGCCTTCTCGCAGAACGCCCCGAACTTCCCGCGCAGCGTGAATTTTCCGCTCTCGTCGGAGGAAAAATCCCGGACGTGCAGTTCGTATATCACCGCGTCGGTGTAGTCGCCGAGGGCGACCTGCCTGTCACGCTCCCAGCCTTCCGGGTTGGTGGTACGGAGATCAAGAACCATTCCGCGCCTGCCGTTTACACCGGCGCTTCTCGCATATATGTCGATAGTTTCAGCGGTGTTTCCATTCCTGGTGAACGCATATGTGTAGTACACCCCGCTGAGATCGCCGGAAACCTCCGCCTTCCACACGCCGTTCTCGCTGTGCATTTCTTCGGTGCGGAACGGCTCCGGCTCGGAGTCGTCATGGTACAGCCGGAGTTCCGCGCTCTCGGTCTCCGGCGACCACACCGCGAACCTGGTCGCTTCGGAAGACCAGACCGCGCCAAGCTCGCCGTCGTACGCGTATTCCCTGTCGATATTATCAAAGCTGTTCATACTTTCACTCCAAATCATTTCAAGAATACTATGCTGTGCGGCGGGAGCTCCAGCTCTCCGGAAAGCGAAGGCTCATCTCCGGACGATACCGCCAGGTATCCGCGTACACTCCGGCTGTCAAGTTCCAGAGCCGCGTCAGAAAGCGACGCCGCTTCGTCGGAGAGATTGTAGACTATCAGGATACGGCTGCCGTTCCAAGTTCGTCTGACCGCCGCTATATCGCCGCCGGAGTTCCCGGAAAGCTCCAGGACCTCGGTAGTACCCCTTGCTATCTCCGGATTTTCATTGCGGATACGCAGTGCGCGCTTGTAATAATTCAGTATCGAATCCGGGTCGGAAAGCTGCTTTTCCACGCTCTCGAAACGGTTTTCCTGCCGCTCCATATCCGGAGGTCCGTAGGTCAGCCCGGAACCGTTGTCGTCCCATATCATCGGAGCGCGCTTGTTCTCGTCCCGCCCGCTGCCGGAAAGCCCGATCTCGTCGCCGTAATACACGAACGGCGAGCCGCTCATCGTCAGCAGCAGCCCGGCGGCTTCCTTTATCCTCGCCGGGTCGTAGCGCAGTATTCCTGCGGCGCGGTCGGTGTCGTGGTTGCCGATGAACGGCGCGTCGATACCGCGTTCGCTGTAACCCGCGATAGTCTGCTCTACCGTAGTCATAGCCTGCGCGAACGACTCCGCAGAGTTCGCCTTTCCGCTGAGGTTCACGGTCTTTGCTATCTTGCCGTCAGACTCCGCCATCGTGAAGCCGAAAACGCTATCTATCGAGGAGGAGTAGTACTTCGTGTAGGTGGTGAAGCTCTCCCACACCTCGCCGACGATGTAGCAGTCGGGATTTATACTGTGACAGTAATCGCAGAACCAGTTCAGAACCTCAACGTTCTTGTCGGGATTTCCGGTGAAGTACTCCTTTACGGCGTCCAGCCGGAATCCGCCTATTCCCTTATCCAGCCAGAATTTCGCTATCTGCTTGAATTCCTCACGGACGTCCGGGTTGTCGAGCTGCAGCTCCGGCATGCTTTCGGAGAACACCGCCTGATACCACTTAGTTCCCGTTTGATACCACGCGGCGCTCCCGGCAGGTTTTTCATCCTCGAAATAATAGTAGCCAACGTACTTGTTGTGGACCGGGCAGAGCGTTTCAGAAAGGCAGTCTTCCTCCGCGGGTGCGCCGCACGGCTCCTGACGAAGGCTCTGCGAAGCCGATTCGAACCAAGGGTGATAACGCGAGCTGTGGTTCATCACAAGGTCAATGAGCAGGCTTATACCGCGCTTTTCGCACTCTGCGGAGAGGTTTTCGAAATCCTCCATCGTGCCGAACTGCGGGTCTATGCTGTAGTAGTCCTCCACGCTGTACTTATGATAGGAGCGCGAGGGCATTATCGGCGTGAGCCAGATCCCGTTGAAGCCCATGTCCTGGATATAATCCAGCTTTGAAGTGATACCGTTCAGGTCGCCGATACCATCGCCGCTGCTGTCGCAGAACGAACCCACGAATATCTGATAGTAGTTCCGGTAATTGTCGTCGATGATGTTCAGTTCCTGCTCGTATTTATAACTGTTCAAACTTGTCGTATCTGATGTTTCCGGCGAACTGCACCCGGAAACCAGCACAGCCGCCGCAGTAAAAACTGTAGCGGCTGTGCGTTTAATGGTGGTTATCCATGAAGATGTCATTATTTCTCCTTCGGAAGCTCCCGGGAGCATATCTCCCTGACGGACTCGCGCTCGATAAGCTCCGGGCGCAGCATTAAGGACTTGATACGTATTCCGTTTTTCATCTGCTGAAGCATGAAGAACGTCGTCTTTCCGATGTGTATGCGGTTCTGGCTGAGCGTAGTTATCGGGGGCTGCGAATACTCGGACGGCGGAAGGTTGTCGTAGCCGGTAACGCTGATGTCCTCCGGAACGCTGTACCCGGCGTGTATAAGCTCCTTTACCGCCGTGCAGGCGAGAAGGTCGCTTATGCAGACCACTGCGGTGACTCCGGTCTCGGCGATCTCCAGGATACGTTTTTTCGTGCCCTTCGCCGAGAAACAGCCGTACTTCACAGCAGCGGGATCCTCCACCAGACCAAGCTCTGCGAGGGCGTCAGAGTACGCCTGCTTGCGCTCGATGGTGACGATACTGTCAGGCTCGCCGCCGAGGAACCCTATCCGGTCATGCCCCTTCGACCAGAGATAGCGCACCGCCTGGCGGATACCCTCTGCGCTGTCGCAGCCGACCCTGGCCACAAGCGGGGAATCAACGTAATTATCCAGCACCACCATCGGGATATTGAAGCTCTTGATGTGCTCAACGAACACCGGGTGCGGCTTGAATCCGAGGAACACGCTGCCCTCGTAATTACCGCCGGACATGATGGAATAGTAGCTGCCGGTTTTCAGCTCCTCGTCGTTTATCGCAACGATGTTCACGCCTATTCCCTGCTCAGCCGCCGCAGCCTGTATTCCCAGGATTATCTCATATCCGAACTGATCTACCTTGTCGTAGTGTATGCTTCCATAGATGAACACGATGAGATTGCGGGAATACGCCGTGCGTCCGGTCTTTACCTGGTAGCCCATTTCGCTTGCGCAGCCAAGAATGCGCTCCCGGGTCTTTTCGCTGATGTCGGTGGCTCCCGAAAGAGCCTTCGACACCGTGCTTTTCGCCATTCCCAGACGGTCGGCTATATCCTGGATAGTTACGTTCTTTCCTGCCATGCGTTTTTCTCCTTAACCCTTTACTGCGCCGCCTGTTACGCCTCCTACGTAATACTTCTGCATTACGATGAACAGCGCGCCTATCGGGATAGATACCAGTACTGCTCCTGCCGCGAACTGGGTGTAATATGCGCCGATGAACTCACGCTCCAGCATTTTGAACATACCCAGCGCAACGGTGTAGCTGTCGTAGTTCGCTCCGCAGATCATGCTCGGGAAGATGTAGTCTACCCAAGGAGCCATGAACGTCGTCAGAACGGTGTACACGATTATCGGCTTTGAAAGCGGTATGGTTATCTTGAAGAACACCTGGGATCTCGTCGCGCCGTCAAGGTAGGCGGATTCGTCCAGGGATTTCGGTATCGTATCGAAGAATCCCTTCGCGATATAGTATGTCAGCCCCGAACCGGAAATGTACACCAGCGTGAGGCATACCAACGGGTTCTCAGTGAGACCCAGCCCCTTTAAGATGTAGTAGATAGCTACCATCGACATAAATCCGGGGAACATTCCGAGGATAAGCGCAACGTTCATCATCGGCTTTCTCATCTTGAAGCGCAGACGGCTGAGCGCGTAGGACACCGCCAGCACGATGAACGTTGAACCGATACAGGATACCACAGCCACAATAAACGTGTTGAGGAACCACTGCGAGAACTTGAACTGCTGGTCTTCAAACAGCAGGCGCATATAGTTGTCAAGGGTGAAGCCCTTCGGCCAGAAGTAGCTGGTGTAGGAGCCAGGCTCCGCACGGAACGATGTCAGGATAATCCACATCAGCGGAAGAATCCACATGATACCGAGTACCAGAAGCACTATCTGGATAACGACATTGATCGTTTTCTGCTGCCTTGAATAGGAGCGGGAATAGTATCTGTCCTCTTTCATTACTGGAACGCCTCCTCATTCTTGTAAGATGCCGATCTGCGGAACGTGATGAGCGACAGAAGCGAGCAGATGATGAATACCAGAATGCCGATCGTCGCAGCGTAGCTGTAGTCGCGGGAGTTGACGGTCAGCTTGTACAGCCAGGTCACCAGCAGGTCGGTCTTGCCCGCCTGGTAGTAATCCAGCGTTGCCGGAGTTCCTCCGGTAAGGAAGTAGATGACGTTAAAGTTGTTGATGTTGCCGACGAGCTGTGTGATGAGGTACGGAGTGGTAACAAACAGCACATACGGCATTGTGATCTTGGTAAACATAACGAACGGAGACGCGCCGTCTATTCTTGCGGCTTCGTAGAGATCCTCCGGAATGTTCATCAGGATACCGGAAACTATCAGCATCGTGTACGGAATACCTATCCACAGGTCAACTATAATGACCGTCACGCGCGCCCATGTCGGGTCGGTGAAGAACGGGAGCGGCGAGCTTATCCAGCCAAGCTCCTGGAGCAGGACGTTCATGGGACCCGCCTCTGCGAGGACGTTCTTCATTACCAGCAGCGAAACGAACTGCGGAACTGCGATAGCGAGAACGAAAAGCGTGCGGTAGAATGCCTTGAAGCGAATGCCCTTCTTATTGATAAGCATTGCAAGAATGACTCCGAGCAGGTAGTTAAGGAAGGTCGCAAATACCGCCCAGACCAGCGTCCACGCGAGGACCGGCCAGAATGTATGTCCGATGGTGGAATCGCTTCCGAGAATGACCTTGAAGTTGTCAAGACCTATCCAGGTAAAGAGGTTTGCCGGAACCTGGTGATCCTTGTCGTAGTTGGTGAACGCGAGGGAGATCATGTATACCAGCGGAACTATCGTGAACACGACAACGCCGGTAACAGGGATAAACAGCAGCGTCTTGTGGAAATGCTCGTCAAGCAGGGACTTGATGTCGTCAACGAAGCCCGGGAGCTTCTTGCCTGCTTTTTTCAGGCGTTCCGCGATGTCGGCGGAGTGAATGTTCTGAACCCACAGGAAAAGGAACACCACCGTAATGAACAGCGCGAAGATACCGTAGAGAAGTATCAGCATGGAGTTGTCGCCGTCCTGAAGCACGTCGATGCCGAGGGATTCGTCAAAGTGCCAGCCGCGCTGAACTGTTCCGAGGTTCCGAAGCCCTGCGAGGAACCCGAATCCGGTGTCTATCATGAAGCCGAAGTAAGCGACCTCAGCCGCGAGGTACATCAGACCTTTTATGATCTGTCCGCGGAACAGGCTGCCCGCGCCCATCACGATGTACGACAGCTTGGTAAGGATACCGCCGTGTACGAACGTCCGACCCAGCCACGCGAAGCCTCTGCCGAACTTTTTAAAGAACTTAGCGAGCGCGCCTGGGATACTCATGAAGAAATGAGCAATGCCCATGCCAAGCGCCTTGAAGAATTCCGCCACGCGGAACAATACCTTTTTGTACCATGGGAGTACAAAGTAATCAATTCTTGTCATTGCAATTACCTCCTGAATGATATCGGCGCTTTGTACAGTTTCAGTGCGGCTTTTTCAGCCTTTCATCAGGAGATATACACTTTATTATATCACCATAACAGCCGACTATCAATATGAGATCAAAGCGGCATTGAAACTGCATAAAGCAGATATTTTCCATTTCTGCGGGCGGCTTTGGGAGATCCGCCCGCATTATGGAAAGGGGAGAAACCTATTTATTTAGGATTGGATATCTTGGTTACGCGGACACTGTCAGCCGAGGGTAGCCAGAACGGAGTTAACGTAAGCGTCGAGCTTCTCCTGGAGGTTATCCTTGGTGCAGGTGCCTGCGATTATCTCCTGACCGAAAGCCTCGGCAGGAGTCCAGTAGTTCTGGCACTGGCTGATGGAGGTCTGTACTGTTGCGTACTGAGCCTGCAGTGCAAGAGCGCCGATTGCGATGTTGGAGTTCATAGTCTCGGTATCGTTTGCGAGTTCAACGTTTGTGGGAGCGAAGGAGCGCTTCTCAAATCTCAGCTTCTGGTTATCCTTGTTGGTGAGCCATTCAGCGAGAGCCATTGCATCGAGCGGATTCTTTGTCTCGGAGTTAACGCCCATGATCTTGAAGTTTGCCATACTGCCCATCTGAACGGTTTCGCCGTTGGAGAGTGTAAATTCAGGAAGTTTTGTAGCTGCATAGTTGTCACCCAGAGAAGCCTGTATCTCCGCAGCGTTCCATGTACCGGAAACAGCAGCTGCGAGGGTTCCGTCCGCGAAGCCTGCCTTTACGAGCGAATCATCAAAATTAGAGCCGTACTTGGGGTTGTTCACAAGATCAATGAGGTACTCGCCGACCATATAGCCGCGCTCGTTGTTGAAATCGCACTGTGTGGGATCGGTTCCATCTTCGCCGAACAGCTTGCAGCCTGCACCGAAGAAGAATCCAGACTGATACCAGCCGTCATCTGTATTGAAAGCAAAGTTTGTGGAAACGCCCTCTATATCCTTGCTCATGATACCCTCGATGGACTTTACATCGTCCTCGCTGAGCTTGGACTTGTCATAATACATGAAGTAGGTATCGGAAACGTAAGGATAGCCGTAAAGCTCATCGTTGTTGGAAGCCGCTGATATTGACGCTTCTGTGTTTTCAGCTATTATCTGATCCTTATTCTTGGTGACTCTGTAGAGCGCTCCTGCATCAACCAGGATCGCAGTCTGATCGGAAGCGAATGCGAATACGTCTGCGGCTGCGGAGATATCCTTCAGTACTTCCTTCTGCGCGTCAGCCTCGCTGACAACGCCATAGGTAAATGTGTACTTCTTATCGGGATTTGCGGCTGCAAATGCGTCGCACATCTGCTTTAACATCTCCTGATCCTCCTGGGATCCCCATACAGTGAGGCTCACCTCTCCGGAACCGGTTCCGTTATTCTCTGCGCCGCCGTTGTCCGTTGCGGAGCTGCTGTTCGCTGCGGAGCTGCTGTCCGCGCTGCTTCCTGCGGAAGAGCCTCCGTTGTTGCTGGAGCAGCCTGCGAACATTACGCCTGCCATTGCTGCGGCTGTGATGGCTGTCATGATCTTTCTGATCTTCATAATAAATTCCTCCTGAACTTTTCGTTCGTATTGCTCATTTCGAAACTTGCATTTTGTTTCGAAATAAAGTTTCTGAAATATTCACTCGCAGCATCTGCATGACTGCGAGTGAACACTACGGCGTGTTTCGAAATCATTTTGTTTGATTCGAAATCTTGATTTAATTATAACAGAAAAAAATGTTTTGTCAAGCGATTCTGCACAAAAAAACCTCACAATTGCCAAAACTATTGTAAATTCGGCACGATAAACAAATCGCACCATGGCGTATTTGTGAATTATGGCAACGTTTCCGGTGAAACGCGCGTTACACCGCATTGTATTACAAGGAAACCTTTCCGATGTGCCAGATATCGTTCGCATATTCGGCGATGGTGCGGTCTGAGCTGAACTTTCCTGCGCTGCATATGTTCAGCCAGCACTTCTTTGCGAAGGCAAGGCTGTCGCGGTAATCACGGTTGGCGGCGAGCTTCGCGTCAACGTAGCTCCTGAGGTCGCCGAGCAGGTAGTAGTGATCCGGAACATGCCAGCTTGCGCCCTCCATAAGCGCGTAATACAGTTCGCGGAACGCTCCGGTGCCGCCGTCGGAAACGGTACCATCGATAAGAGAGCTTACAACGCGCTTGATCTTAGGGTCAGATTCGGCGATATCACGGGGAATGTAGCTCGGCATAATGCGCTCGAGCTCCTCGACGGTAGCGCCGAAGATATACTCGTTTTCTGCGCCGGCTTCCTCTGCTATCTCGACGTTTGCGCCGTCAAGCGTGCCGAGAGTTACTGCACCGTTGAGCATGAATTTCATGTTGCCGGTACCGGAAGCCTCGGTTCCCGCCGTGGATATCTGCTCGGAAATATCAGCCGCAGCGACCAGCTTCTCCGCATAGGATACGCGGTAGTTGCTTACGAATACGACGTTCAGCAGATCCTTTGTCGCCGGGTCGGAATTGACCAGCTTTGCGACCTCGTTAATGTACTTGATGATGCCCTTCGCGCGGTAATAGCCCGGTGCGGACTTTGCTCCGAAGATGAATGTAGTCGGTGTGAAATCCTTTAAATTGCCGTCCTTGATCTCATAGTAGAGGTAGAGTATCGAAAACGCGTTGAGAAGCTGGCGCTTGTACTCATGCAGGCGCTTTATCTGGATATCGAAGATGTGACCGGGGTCAGTCTTCACGCCGTCCGACTTCTCGATAAACTCCGCAAGCTGCTGCTTCTTGGTTTTCTTTATTTCCATGAAGCGGCGGAGCACGCTCTCATCATCGGCGTACTTCTTCAGCTCCTTGAGCCTGTCGAGGTCGGTCGCCCAGCCTTCGTCACCCAGCAGTTCAGTGATGAGCGCGGAAAGCTCGCGGTTGCAGAGAGCCAGCCAGCGGCGCTGCGTGATACCGTTGGTCTTGTTCTGGAAGCGCTCCGGATACAGCTCATACCACTCCTTGAGCACAGTCGTGCGAAGAAGGTCGGTGTGGATAGCAGCAACGCCGTTGACATAAGACGAACCAAACACCGCGATATTCGCCATGTGAACGGTGCCGTTCTTTATCAAGCGCATAACAGCGCGCTTTTCCTGTGGAACTCCGCGGCGGTGCATTTCGGATTCGAACGCCTCGCTGAGCATGATAATTACATTGTACACCTCGGGGAGTATCTTCTCGATGAGGCGGCTGTCCCACTTCTCAAGAGCCTCCTGCATGATGGTGTGGTTGGTGTAATTGAACACGCGCTGCGCCGCGCTGAAAGCCTTGTCGAAGCTCCAGCCCTCGTCGCGCATTACAATGCGGATAAACTCCGGAAGCGCAATAACGGGGTGGGTGTCGTTCATCTGAATGCAGTTGTAGTCCGCGAAATTGTCCATCGTCCCGAACTGCTTCTTGTGCTTTCTGATGAGGTCGGCGACTGCGGCTGCGGAAAAGAAATATTCCTGCTTTAAGCGGAGCAGCTTTCCGGCCTCAGTCTCGTCGTTCGGATAGAGCACGCGGGAGATGTCCTCGGCTGCACGCTTCTTCTCGCCGGCTTCGGTGTACCTGCTCTGATTGAACAGGTCGAAATCGAACTCGTCGTCGGTCTCAGCCTGCCAGAGGCGCAGCGTGCCGACATTCTCAGTGCCGTAGCCGATGACCGGATAGTCATACGGAACGGCGTTCACATCGCCGTCAGCAAAGTGGACAACAACTTTCTCCTGCTCGCGCCGAATGCTCCACGGGTCGCCCTGGCGCTGCCAGTTGTCGGCGGTCTCCGTCTGGAAGCCATTCTTGATACCCTGCTTGAACAGTCCGTACTTGTAGCGTATTCCGTAGCCGTCAAGCGGAAGGCCGAGCACGCTGCAAGTCTGCCCAGACCGCCGTTGCCGAGCGCCGCGTCCTCTATCTCCTCGAACTCGTTTATATCCGCGCCGAGCTCCTTCAGACCCTCGGCTGTGCTGTCCAGCAGATCGAGGCACAGCAGGTTATTGTACACCGCTCTGCCTACCAGGAACTCCATTGAAAGATAGCTTGCCTTGCGTGCCTTGTCATGAGCCGCGCGGCTCTTCTCCCACGCCGGGGAAAGCTCCTCCATAACAAGCCCGGAAACCGCACAGTGGAGCTGCTCAGGAGTAAGCTCCTTCGGCTGTGCGTTGTACTCCTTCTCGCAGCGGGCGGTCAGTTTTTCCTTGAAATTCTCGATTTTCATGTGATAGCTCCTTTCGTTACTTCTTATTCTTACGCTTTACGGGCGGTTTTCTGTTGGTTATTTCGGTCAGGCGCTTCAGGTACTCGGCGTTTTCGTCGGTGAAGTCCTCTTTGAGAGTCCTCCAGCGCCAGTTATTGCCCACCGTGGAGGGAACGTTGATACGCGCTTCAGTTCCGAATCCCTGAAGCTCCTGGATAGTCGTCATGGCGATGTCCGCGGTGCTTTTCCATGCGATGTCGATGAACGCACGGGGAAGCTCCGCCGCCTTTCTGATCCCGAGGTACTCCTTTACGAAGCGCTTTGTATTGCGGTCAAGGTCGTTGAACCAGCCCGCCGCAGTGTCGTTGTCGTGGGTGGAGGTGTACACTGCGCAGTTCTGCGATTTGTAGTTCTGCGGGAGGTACTCGCTGTCGCCGGAAGGGTCGAACGCGAACTGGAGCACCTTCATTCCCGGGTACGCCGCCTGTCTGAGCAGCTTGCGCACCGGCGGAGTGATGATACCGAGATCCTCCGCGATAATGCCGCCGTTTCCGGTCTCCTGCTTTATCACGCGGAACAGGTCGTACTTCGGACCTTCGCACCACTTGCCGCCGTGCGCGGTCTTGCTTCCGAACGGTATTGCATAGTAGCTGTTGAAGCCGATGAAGTGGTCGATGCGCACGATGTCGTATATCTTCTTTGCAAAGCCTATTCTGCCGACCCACCAGCGGTAATTGTCCTGCTTCATTCTGTCCCAGTCGTAGATAGGATTGCCCCAGAGCTGGCCGTCGGCGGAAAAAGCGTCCGGCGGGAAGCCTGCTGCCACAGTCGGGACTCTGTCGCTGTCAAGCTGGAACAGCTCCGGCTGACACCAGACGTCCGCGCTGTCAAGGGCGCAGTATATCGGGATATCGCCGATTATCTCAATGCCGTTGTCGTTGGCGTATTTCTTGAGCTTATGCCACTGCTGAAAGAACTTGAACTGCAGGAAGATGTAGAAATCCATTTCGGCTTCGTATTTCTTCTCCGCGGACTTCACCGCAGACGGCTCGCGAAGACGAAGGGGCTTTTTCCACTCGCTCCACGCCTTCCCGCCGTGGGCGTCCTTGAGAGCCATGAACAGCGCGTAATCGTGAAGCCACTTGTTATCATCCAGGAACGCGCGGTATTCTCCGGAAACGTTACCATTCCTCTGCAAAGAAAAGCGCCTGTAAGCGTGCTTCATCACCTTGTAGAACTGCTCGTACATCGTGGCGTAATCAATGTAGCGCGGATCCTCGCACCACTTGATGTTCTCGTACTCGCTCTTTTTTAGCAGACCTTCCTCGGCAAGCACGTCAAGGCTGATGAAATAAGGGTTCCCGGCGTATATTGAGAAGCTCTGGTACGGGGAATCGCCGTAGCTGGTTTGGGAAAGCGGCAGTATCTGCCATATGCTCTGACCGGATTTTTTAAGGTAATCTACAAAATCGTACGCCTCCCTGCCCATGGAGCCTATGCCGTAATCATTCGGCAGAGACGCTATGTGCAGGAGTATCCCGCTTTTTCTCATTCGTTTACCTCCGTTCGTTTCATGCAGACGGAATCCCCCGCCTTATACTGTGCGCGAAGCGTCACGTGACTTGCTTCGGCGCTGTTTTCGATCATGTTCACCAGCATTCTCACCGAAAGGCTCGATATCTGGTGTATCGGCTGTGAAAAAGTAGCAATTCTCGGGTTAGTGAAATCCGCGATATCAATGCCATCGAAGCCGACGACTGAAATATCCTGCGGAACCCGCTTCCCCATATCAAGGAACGCCCTGACAGCTCCGACAGCGATAATATCGGACATCGCGAACACAGCAGACATATCCTTGCAGCGATGAAACAGCGCAATAGCCGCCTCGTAAGCCGAGGAGAACGTATAACTGCACTGTTCGCACACCGGAGTCTCCGCTCCGTGCTCCGCGCATGTCCGGGCGAATCCGGAATAGCGCAGACCCGATGGACCGGAATCCAGATCGCCGCCTAGGATCCCTATGCTTCGGTGTCCCAGACGGAGAAGTTCCTCAGCGGCCATCCTACCGCCGTCAACGTCATCAACGCTCACTGATGAGAGATTAGCAAAGCCAAGCTCCTTCGCGCTTGCGGTGCTGAGCACGCAGGGAACGCTTATACCAGCGAAACTCCTGCGGAAGTTCCTGATATCGCCGCCCAGGAAGATAATCCCGGCAGGCTTCTGCTCAACGCAGAGCTGCGCAGCGGTCTGAACCTCGTCCTCCTGCTCGTCGATGTAGTTGACTACAAGCTGTAGTCCCGCACTTTCCGCTGCGGTCTGTATCTGCTCGATAAGCGGCGAGAAAAACAGGTTGCTGCTTCCGTTGACTATGAGCAGCACCGAATTTGGAGCGGTCTGGCGCATTCTCCGCGCGTTCCCGTTCGGGGTGTAGTTGTACTTCTGTATCACCTCGTTGATGCGCGCGCGGGTCGCATCGCTTATCTCGCTGCTGCCATTGAGCGCCCTTGATACTGTGCTGACCCCACATCCTGCAAGCCTTGCTATGTCCTTTATAGTCATGCTGTCACCCCGTTCTACGATTTGCCGAAAACGTTTCCGACGATTCTGATTTTAACATATAATTTCAGATTTTTCAAGCCCTTCTGCGAAATTCCCTTTATTGCACAAAGTTTCGCTGCGTGTTTCGGAAACCCTCACAATACACCTTAGGAGCTGTTTTTTCTCTATGGCGGTTCAGGACAGCAACAACGCGGCTGGCGCACGGAATCAATTCCGAAGCATGGTTATGCTGTCATCAGGCGCAAAAAATCGGGTCTGCGCCAGCAAACCCGATCCCGTATTTATTTGATTATCCCGTTGATCCCCCTGGCAATGCGCTGCGGGACCTTACTGAAATGCCCGCCGGATTCGTGGACAAAAACCGTCTGCGTGACCTCCGGGGAACGCTCCGCCAGCCGTTTGACTTCCATAGTAGTCTGCTCGACCTGAGCCATCAGCGGATCGGGGGAGTTCTTCTCCTTTCCGCCCAGGCTGAGGAATATCCTGCCCCTGAGCGGGTGAAGCCGCTGGAACTCAAGCCAGCCCGGAAACCATGTCGACC